>OGDY01000339.1_pt1 | contig 64305 bp, 91 predicted proteins | sample 1570341 | NCBI WGS metagenome assembly OGDY01 (sample SAMEA2581972, study PRJEB24529) | metagenome | biome: Human gut stool | place: China | collected 2011 | reverse complement strand
ACTCCTTCTGTTCATCGTTCGGGTATATTCTGTATTTATAGGCTCTCAACATGGCATATTCATTTGATATTCAATACATAAAGATACGAAAATATATTGGGATACACAAGGGTTTGACAGGTTATCCGTCATCTGAAATCATTCATATATATATATTACACATATAGTTATTTCCCTACCGTTTTATAGATAGGTGCGTATTGTAAGTCAAGGGTAGCTACACTACCCCGCATTTTTCATCCACTAGACTGAAGATTTAGGGGTTTTCAAATGCGAGTCCTTATAAAAAGAAGCGAGTAGGAGAGGAGAAAAAAATAACAAATAGGTTATACATCAAAACAAGCTGTTCTATATTTCACACTGAATCTTTGGCTTTGCGAGCAAAGCCAGTAAGTGAAATAGCGCTTGCGCCATAAAGCCTACTGGCTGCAACAGCGAGCATTAAACAACCAAAGATTCAGTGAAAAATCGGTGAGTCCGATTTTGTACTAAATAGGGGAGGAGAGGAGAGCCGGTATTACAAAACATTCTGGCTCCCCAAATATACAGCAAACGACATTACGCCTTAGCCATCTTCTCTATTACCTGATAATAGCCAGATCGAACAAAGAACATGTCACGACTACCATTACCCAAGCAATCATGACCATGAGAAAGCCACAAACCGATTTGATTGCTATGATGTGGACATAGCTTTCTATAAATAGAACGAAACATACTGGCTGCCCTACATCCACTGAAATGACCGGAACGACTTGCATCGTTAATACAATAACCATGGCTCATATCTGTTATGACATTGCCTTCGTCATCCACAAACTCACGTAATACATATGTATCACCCAATGCACCATAATTCACGGTATCAAAGAGAAGCTGTTTTTCATCAGTTGTTAATAAATCCAGTTGTATTTGTAACATTATTTGCAAGTTAGGTTCTGTACAATATTTAAGAAACAGGTTACGCTTCTGTTCGTAATCCAGAAAATCCCATCCATAATTGGCGTTTTTTTCGTCTGTATTGGAAGATTTTATATTTAACATTTCGTGTTTTTGTGTCATTGATTGAACTTGAAACCACTCATCCATTTTTCTTGTAAAATCATTTTTTCTCCAGAAAGATCCGCAATGGTTATCACATTCTTTACACCACATGTCATCCGTTGATTCTACAACACGATTCACAGTATTGTTCCGCTTTACCCATGCCCGACATTCAATATCCTCGGAACCACAAACACTGCACACCCAAATTTCTGATTCCTGAATTTTATGAAAACCGTTATAAATGGTCACAGCTCGATTCACCAGAAGATCGCGATTGTTTTCACTAAGTTCTTTATAGAACCTTTCAGCTGCTCCAAAGACATCAGGATTGCATGCCTGACACCATTTATTCCAGAAATGTTCACTCATGTTGCCGAAAACCAAATCACACTCTTGTTTAGACCAAGCATTCCACATATAAAAGAAAAAACTACTGATATCATTCATAACAATGTATTTTTATATTCGATTTCATAATTATTATTCCTCTCTAAATCATCCAAACTTACTTCCTGGATATCTTCATTCTCATCTAACCAGCTTAGACTACCAACTGCGCAACCGCAGCAAGGACAAATTTCTGTCCCGACAGGAACGAGCATACTGGTGTCACAATATATACAATGAACCAAATCACCAAAAGTGATATTTCCATAAACTTGAATTTTCCTTTTATTCATAATCAAAGATTTTATAGCTGAAATTCTTTTTTGAAGTATTTATCATCGTGAATGATACATGACATGGATTTAAGCAGACTGCGTTTGCTGCCCTCCTGTGCAACACTACACAATCCAATATTTTCTTGTTCTTTAGATGCCAAAAAGATGTAGCCTAATTTGGATCCATACTTAAAAGATTTAATTTGAGATTTTATTTTCTTGTAATTAATAGGCATGACGTATTCATTAAAGGTTTATCACTTATCTACACAACAAAGATAGTATATTGGAATAAGATAAAAGAACTTTTATTATTGTGTTTCAGTACGTTAATCAAATATTACTTTCCTATAAAAGTCGCTAGTTGGATATAAGAAACAGGAGACTGTTTCTGTTTTTAAAAACGCTGGAAACCCGTTTCTCAACGAATTTCCAGCAGTCACGATAATACTATATCTAAAACTGATTAATGAGCCGCCTGATAAATATCGGGATTGGATGTTACGTTATATATATAGCTTCCACAACGAACAAGCAAGGCATCTTTGCCATAAAAAAGTTTTTTCATACCTCTTATGCTTCCACTTTTATGAAAATTTGGATACTCATGTATATTCATTGAATCACCTTCGCTCACACTGATTGTCTTTACTCTCATTGTATTCAAGTTTTAGTTAAGAAGAAAATCGATACTTTGAAATAAATATGAGGGTGTGCCGTTTGACACACCTTCACACCATTAGTTAAAGAAAAAATCATATTTTTCTTTGTTATCCAAATAGTGCTGGGCAATCTGCCTTCTGCTGAAGGATGGATTTTCAGCCACTATTTCATCATAAGCTTCCTGTGGCATAGTATAAATCACTTCCTCTGTAAAATCAGAAGTGCCTGCATAGCCTAACAAAACGACTGAAGCAAGAACGAATAAAGCAATTTTTAATTTGAGCATAATAAAAACATTTAATTAAACAAATCAGTTAACTATCTCTATTACAAAGGTATAGAAATATTAACTTAATATCTGTATTTCAATGTTTTAAGTCTGCCAAGATGCTATATTTGAACTTTTCTATTAAAGTCATTTATGGGGTGGAAGTGAGGAATCCGAAGTCGGATTCCGTTTATTATTAGCTGAAAACCCATCACTCAATGACGGGTTTTACTAGAAGCTATCCTCTGTGAGGATAGCTTCTATACCTTAAGTCTTTGTCTACTTCCCCTCTATATTTTTTTTCGTTAAATATTCATCTATATACATTTCTACCCCAAACAATACAACACAGACTATAATTGAAAATATGCTTATGATAAACAATGTATAACTACGAAGAATTAAAGACAGCATGTAGCACAGGGTAAAAGCCGCCATAAGGAGCAAATATAAAAATATCAAGCATTCATGGAAATCTATTTTATTATTTATGTCTTTAAGAATTATTTTTTAAACAAATCAGTTAACTATCTCCATAACAAAGGTAACAAAATATTTACTTAATGTCTGTATTTCAATGTTCTAAGCCTGCCAGGATGCCATGTTTAAACATTCCTATTAAAGTCATTAATGGGATGGAAGAGAGGAATCCGAAGTCGGATTCCGACATCATTCAATTGTTTAAGAGTGAATTGAAATATTTGCCCGTATAGCCGTTAGCGCAGCTGAAAATAAGTTAGACGGTAAATGTATTTTTTGATTCCTCTACCAGAATGGGTTCGATTACCGTCTATTTCTTTAATATTCCTTGTAGTTTTTTCCTTTAATTCATAATTGATTTAATTACCTCTGAACTGTGTATTACCACCAATCTTAGTATTGCCACCAATCTGAGCATTACTACTAATTATAGCATTACCATAGACCTCTGCCTCTCCAAAGACTCTGGCATTATCAATGATATTTGCCCTGTGGTTGACCGTTCCTTTTTCAAACACCTGAGCATTGCCTGATACTCTCGCTTCATCATCAATCACTGCATTGTCACCAACCACAGCATTTTCAAAAACCATAACAGCTCCAAGTTCCTTCGCTTTTCCTAATAATCTCGCATTTCCTGAGACCATAGCTTTCTGACAAACACTAGCATAGTCAGCTACAAAAGCATTCCCCTTAACCTGTGCATCACCATATACCTGAACCTCGCCACCGACCCTTGCATTATAAGTTATTTTGGCATTTTCATACACTTTAAATCTGAGCATTGTCTCCAATATACGCATTATCATATATATGTGCATTTTGGCATACTTTAACATTATCATTAATTACGGCATGACCATATACCTTAGCATTGTCGGCAACCACAACATTACCACAGACCTCAGTATTACCAAACACCTCTGCCTTTCCAACAAGTACTGCATTCGCATAAACACCAGCTTCATCATAAATCTTCGCCTCTCCTTTGACCTTAGCATTTCCACCGACACGTGCCTTGGCATATACCTTAGCATCATCTGTAACAAAAGCATTATCAAAAACAGTAGCATTGCCACCGACACAAGCATTGCAGTAAATCGAAGCCTTTCCCCCAACCTTAGCATTGTCATAGACCCAAGCATTATGAAATACCATAGCATCATCTGTGACCCAAGCATTTCCTTTATGTGCCAGATTGTGCACAGATTCAATGAAACCACCTAAATCACCTGTCTTTACATTATCGAAATCTCTAATAGCTCTGATGCGATACAATTTTCTGTTATTAACTTCTATTGATTCATCAGTCAGTTCGTATTTTTTTCTGCATCCATAATTAAGTTGTTTTGATTATTTGTTTTTTCATGTATCAAAGGTAGTGAAAACCAAGGACTTTCAGAAAATTATAATATATTGTAAATCAAGAAGCAAAAGATTGGACTTTCCTATTAAAGTCTTAAAAAGGGTTTGAAGAGAGAAATCCGGAATCGGATTTCGACCATATTACATACAGTTCAAGAAAACTGTGGTAGAAAGTCCGTAACTTTAGAAATGAGAGTGCCTCACTATTACCAAGCAATTATTGGTAAATGCATTTGTCTGAGGTATTCGTTAGCTAATCTAAAAATGATTATTTCCGAAAAATCCCCGCTTGGCAGAGAAGGGGGAGGGGTGTGGCGAAGTGAAAACAAGATGCCGACCTTGATCCAGGAAGTGAAGGGTTGCTTGTAACCATAGTCAATCTGGATCAGAAAAGTTCGCTGCAAAAATATATGTTTGCAGACCATATCAAGGAAAAAACGGATAAAAATGTTCCGGTTTTATTGCAAAACCGAGACAGTAGAATAAAAATTGCAAAAGATTCGGAACTTTTCAATCAAACATCAACTTTAGAAAATATGAATATATAGCTGTTTCACAGACATCTTAAGAAGATATGATAGTAAAATGCATATTCAATGCTATGAAAATTACAAAAGATTCGGAACTTTCAAGCGAGGCATAAGGGTCAAGATGCTGCATAGAAACAAGTATCTTGATAAATCGCTTCATAATAAATAAAGCTCTACTTTAGATTAAGGTAGTTTATATATTGCTTTTTAAGCAGTTGTGCATGTTTAGGAGGTGTTTCGTAAAGTTCCGAAATTGTTGTAAAACTGTAGAAAACAACGGAATGTTTTGATAAAAGAATTACAAAAATATAGGAACATTGCCTCATGAAATCAATTGTATTTTTCCAGACATACTGCCATATATTTCCGAATTTTGCAAAAAAAACGGAACTTTTCTTGCGTTTTACCGAATTAATTGCAAAAGTTCCGAATCTTTTGCAATTTTTATTTTACAATTCATATATTATTCTGATTATAAACTATTTAACGATAAATGAAATGAAGCGAAGCTTCTCAAAATAATCTAAATGATTATATGGTTAAAAAGGATATTTAAATATATAGAGTGCTGCAATATTTTATAAATCAGTATGTTATAAAAGACAAGTACAAAAGAATCGGAACTTTACTACAAAAGAATCGGAACTGTTTAATGAGAATTTTGCAACCTTTTCGGAAGAGTACTACAAAGAAATCGGAATTTCAAAAAAACAACACTTCCGAAACCTTTGTAAAAAATAACACAACATGGTGCGATGCAGCGTATATAGTTGAACATAAGGTTTTTATATTTATATAGTATTATATAAATAAAATTTGAGCGCAAGTCGCTCAAAACCATTTAAAGGATGTATTTTGCAAGAATTATAGAATATTCTTATCAGAAATATTATCAGACTTCTGTTTTTTCGTTTAACAGTACACTGAATAATACTATAATATTCAGATAATAAATGGTTTATATCAAATAGACAATAGGAACATCACATCCGATAAGAGAATATTTTTACAAAGGATTCGGAACTTTATAGCATCTTTATTTTGCCATGAGACTTTCAGTAAAAGCAACTGACAACAAATGTTTTGCCTTGCAAAAAGTCCGGAACATTTGAGACTTCACAATCTGAATATTAACAAAAACTTACATTTAATAGCTTATTTGTAACTTACAAAAGATTCGGAACATTTATATCAGTGCTGCTTATGGAATTATAAAAGTATTTCATATAATCGTTTGAGTAACAAAAACTATTGTCTGTTTAACATCAAAATATTTGCATGTATTATGATTTAAACTTCCGATTCTCTTGCAAAATGACCATTTGAAATATAAAAAAAACTAATTGAAAAAATAAACACATTTTAATGTTCAACTAAAAGTAAATAATACGTACATTTGGCGGCAAATACTAATGATTATGGCTAGAAAAAATCAGGAAAAGTTAATATCGGCAATAATGCCTGCTACTGAAATGACTTGGTTAATTCAACCGATAACAGTTACTGTGTCTAAATTTAACTACGACACCACGCAAACCAAGTTTCTGATAGCCATTGTCGAAGGTCTGCAGCAATCAATAAAGCAGTCCATTTCCAAATCTGTTGAACAGCTTCCTCTGTTCAGTGACGGTATGGCCGAAAACGAGTTGAAGCTGGAAATACCTTTGAAGACCATAGGAGCTGATCCGAGACGATATGCTGAAATCAAGCAGTCTTTGATCAAGTTAGCCACTACACCTTTTGAAATGCCTGTCAAAGATGTGGACGGGAAGCGTTACAACCGCTATTCAGGATTGTGTGAAGTGTATGTTCCGGAAGAGAAGTATGTACGAAGTGTTATAGTCAAAATCAAGAAAGACATAGCGAAGAGTCTTGTTGATGCTAGTGCATATGGGTATCAGAAATATCTGAAACAGGTCATCTGCAGAACAAAAAACAAATATACCCAGCGAATCTATCTGTTGATTACAGCGTGGAAGACAATGGGAACTACGGAAATAAAGGTCAGTACATTACGTGCTATCTTGCAGCTTGAAAACAAATATCCCAGGTGGAATTCGTTTTATTCCATAGTCATCAAGTCAGCCCAGGAGGAATTGAAAGAAAAATTTGAGGCCGGATTGTGTGAATGCTTTTTTGAAGCCGAACCGGTTTATCTGACTGGGAAAAAATGCGGTGAACCTAATCTGATACGTTTCCGGATACAGATTTCGGCTGCTGAGAAAGCTAATATGCAGAAGCGTTCGTTTGTAAGTCTGCGCATTGAAATTGAAGAAAAATTACGTGTGAATTTTAAAATCAAGAAATACAAGCGTGAGAGCCTTTTGCGAATGATAGGCGAAGACAACATCCAGCTTTTCTCTGATTTTCTTATTACACTGGTAAGTAAGATAGAGCGTGAGCGCTGTACCATTACTGATGTTGAAGCTTATAGTTATCAGTCTTGCATGAATTTTCTGAAGCAGCATTATCAGATAGCCGAAGAAGTCAAAGACCCCAAAAAACATCAGACATTGTTGGAATCTGAAAAACCTGATGACCTGTCTGACATCTATAGCAAGCAAATAGCCCTCTTTGAGAAAAACATCAAGAAGAGAATAGGAGATGATGCCTTTAAAGTGTGGATAGAACCTATCCGGTTTGCAGAGATCAACAAGACGGAAGATGGGATGGATTTTGTATTGGAAGTACCATCCACATTCTTTTATGAGATACTGGAAGAGAAGTATGTAGAAGATTTATCAGCAAGCCTGAAATATGGCTTTAAGCGTCAGGTTCACAATTTAAAATACAGAGTGGTGAACAACGATAGAAACAGATAACAACCAAAGGACAGGAAGAGCTTGAAAAAGTCAAAAAGAAACATGGAATTTGCCGGTATGGGCAGATTCCATGTCCAGTTAGAAAAACAAAGAAACTATAATACCCAATAGTAAGGACGCAGCACAAGCAACATAAAGAGTGCTTTTAGAAACACCTTAGGTTTGGGCATTTCTCAACTTTTCTATCTCGGAGTTTTTTTCGCTGATGTCCTTGATACGAAGTTCTGCCTCTTTCTGCATCATGCTTACCTGTTCAGACAGAGCTTTTTGTTGTGTCTGGAAGCCTATGGTAAGCTGTTCCATTTGTTTGGCCGATTTGCTGTTCAATTCACCCAGTTGCTTTTGCAATTCCTCAATCTGCTTGGCCGAATTTTGAGTCTGCATCTTATGCGTTTCGTTCAGTTTGCTTATTTCGTCTGTCAGTTTTTTAACCTGTTCCTGATTTGCTTTATCCTTTCCCTGGTTAGACTTGGTTATTTCTTCAAGCTGCTTCTGGAGATTCTTTACCTGCAGGCTATGTTGTTCATCAGCTTTTTTTTGAGCCTCGGTAGCTGCCTTCAGTTGTTCCTGTAGCTTTGCATTTGTCTTGTTTTGGGATTCTATCTGTTCTGCAAACTGTTTCCGCACTTCAGCAACTAGCGCAGCCTTTGACTTTGCTTTCTCTGCAATAACACTTTCTGTGGTGTCAGAGAAGAATTTTCCGAGAGCCGTAGGAGTATCGATTACAAGGTCGGCAACGAGTTTCAGATTATGCTTTTCTTCAGCATGTCCGACAGCCGAAATGACGGCTGATTTCATGGAAACTACTGTTTCAAGCAGTTCGTTGTTGTTGAATACTTCGAGACCGGAACCACCGCCACGGACGATAGCGACTGCATCATATTTTCCGTCCACCTCTTTAAGTGCCTGGACAGTCTGTGGTATATTTGAAAAAGAAGAGTCCAGCTGAACAAATTCAATGTGCTGTGCCGCATTTCCAGCCGCATTGTTGAATTCTGTGCGCGTACATGATGTTGTAGCCCAAAGGAGAGCAACACGTGGCTTAGAGCCGCTGAAAAGCATGTTTTTAAAAAGCAGGCAGACATCTTTCTTTCCGCTTTGTGCTTTTCGCCGTTGTATTTCCCAAAATTTGCGTTCCTCTTCAGATATTTTGCTGTCTTCTATGCCTATAACTGACAGAACATCCACAGAAACACCTATCAGGCTGTCCTGTCTTACCTTACGGCTGACACAACCGTTTACGGTTATCAGCTTTTCAGCCTTTCCGCAGAGTTCCTGGCGTTGCGAAGGCTTTACCTTGATGACCAGTTCCTCTTTACTGTTTTCTTCGGTCAATCTGTCATAATAGACACCACCGTATAGTTTGTTCATTCGGTCAGGGCGATAGATACCTTTAACGCTGACAGGAAAAGATTCGACATTGACCTTTAGTGCTGAATTGTAGCAAGTCAGCAACGATGCTGGAGTAAATAATTCATTATTCATGTTATTTCTTTGTTTTTTCTGTATTGTAAACTTAGTGAAAATATCAGATATACAGAAACATAGATATATATATGATGAAGTAAAAGGCAGAAACAGACTTTCCCATTAAAGTGTAAATGAGATATTAGAATTCGACGACGAATTCTGGATGGCTGCATTCTAGTCAGTCAAAAGCGAGCATCCCTTAGAACGGGATGCCCATCAGAAGGGAAAAAATCATGTAGCTTTCCTTCATAGTCACCTTTTGTATAGCATGATTGTGTAAGAGTTACGCTGCGGCTCAGATAGAAAATCTTAAAATAGCCCCACCAGTATGCTCTTAGTTTTTTCCGGATGTATTTTATCAGAAGAACTGCTTCATCGAAATTTTGGCGTGATAGTTCGAACCAGTCAGCAATAGCGTCTCCATCCTTTGAGAATATTACTACCAACAATCCGTTTTTATTTTTCTTCATATTGTATTTTTTAACTGGGCTACCCATACCGGATGACACGGGCAGCCCACAGTAAGGTTTGGTTAATTGGTTGCATTGGCTTTGGTCAATACTTCCACTTTGTATGCCAGAATAGATACGTTGTTGTACTCCTTGTCCTGGTAGGTGTGAGACTTGATGCCCAAATCACCGGTAACAGCCACTAACATACCTTTCTTCAGGTTGCCTGTCATCTGCTGCACCTTGTCATCAGCACCCCATATTTCCACACGCACGAACATCGGTTTCCAACCAGCCCGGTTTTTGTACTCTCCCGTCTGTTGGTCTTTGTAGCTTGCACCTTCGGTTACGTTGATATCGAAATTAGTCACGGAACGACCGTTTGCCTGACGTACTTCAATATTTTCTGACTGAACAAAACCTTTAATAGTTGACATAGCGTTTGACAGTTTTTAGACAGGTGCCTCCTGCTTTTATTGGTGATTGATTTGTTTCTTTTCTGTATTACAAAGGTAATGAAAAATTGTGTAATAGGTTAATATATAAAGAAATAGCGAGTTGTAGATTAAGAAATTTACTTTCCTATTTAAGTCGAATTTGTTATAGCTGGTCAGTTAAAAGACCGTGAGTCGGTCTTTGGATTTACAGGTGCAAGCAGGCCGGTATCACCAGACCTGCTATGTTTCCATCATACACCTTCGATAGCCCATTGGTCAACCAGTGTCGAAGGTGTCTCCCATTGTATTTGTTGAAAAAGCAGCGAAACGATATTGTCCACCTTTGGGGACATCTCGAAATAATCTCCGAAGTCATAGTCGGCACAGTAGTTTATAAAATCCGATCTCGTGTCATATTCGTCACTATAAGAAGTTTCGTCATCTTCATTATACAGTTCAGCAACATAACATGGAAAATCCTTGAAGAAAACAAGAGCCAATTCGTTTTTGTAGATTATTCCTTCACCATTATAATCTTTGGTAAAGCGAAAACGATATGATTCTTGCGTCACAGAGCCGCAATTGATATATGCTTTTTTGTCAATAGCTTTTTCTATGACTTCAAAAACTTCATACGAACTCAGCATGATTACATGATTTGAGTTATGTCCGGTGTTCTGTTTGTTCACCTGCATAAAAATATGGTCAAGTCCAATCTCCAACAATGCTTCCTGTACCATCATGTTAGACATGACTTTTTTTCTCAGTTCATCGAGTGTGTCAGCGTTGCACAATACGTTGGTTTGTCCACCATCTTCAATACGAACATCTGTAGTCTCATATACGAGTTCATATCTGTACTTATAATCAGGATTCTCGATTTCAATCATTCGGGTTGTATAATCAGAGATGAAATCAAGATAAGCTTTAATACCTTTTTGGATATTATAGACAGTCAATTTTACAGCCAAACTTTTCATAATGGTAAAAATTAGTATTGTTAGCGTGTGATAGATTGTTGTTTCTCAGAAAGATAATCAAGAATATATTGGATAGCATCGTGTTGAGCCTGTTTAACCACAGAATCCGTTGATGCTGACAAATCGGTTTTTGGACCATTGCTCTGAATGGCATAGATTGTTTGCCAACAGAAGTCTTTCATGAAGTTTTCTACCGCTTTTGCGTATACTTGCGGATGTCCAGGTTCAATTCTTTCTGTGTTGGAACCAAAGAAATAGTATTCTTCGAAATCGAGGTTTTCGATTCTTTTTTTCCCGCTGTTGATATTAGTGATAATTGCTTCCATATAACCTTGTTTTTTATTATATACAAATATACTAAATGTCAGAAATACAAGCAATTAATCAAAGTGATGGCTTTGTTTGTGATGTAAGTTTTACTTCTCTATTAGAGTCACGTTTCGCTTTGTTTCAGTTTTAACATGTAATTTGTAAGATTTGCAATAAGAGCATTTTGCCATTGTCTCATACACATGTCCTTGGCAAAACAATCCTTGGATGATTCCCAGTATTTTGCATTTCTTATAAACAGTCCACAGATGTTTCCCAGATATACCTGGTCTAGAGTCAGCTGTAAGGCAGCTGTACGGAACATACCATGAGGCTGATTTTCGAGATTGCTCAGTACAATACCATTCTCGAAGATTTTTTTGTGACAGGCCAGCAGTTCTTTGAAGGAGTTGCAATTGTTCACATTCTGGATCAGTGCGTCGCATAGCTTGATTTTCTGGTATTTGCTGTGACCAAATAATTTGTTCAATAGGTTTGAAAAAGATCTCATAAAACAATTTTTATCGGTTCAACTCCGCATAGCCGGTAAAATCAACGAGGAAGCTGCAAATATCCTCAGTACAGATTTTGTCGGCGGTGACATCACATTCTTCATTGTCGATACGTCCGTGAATAGACACCATGTTATCTTCAATGGAAATGTTTTCAGGTTTAATCAGCCTCCTGTCCAGCAATAAGAACTCAAAATCCGAGTTTGGCTGGATATGAATTTTGGAAGGATAGAGATAAAGCACATCGCGCAAACAGCCAATCAGATGTTTTTTTATTTCTTCGAGACTGGCTGCAAATTGTTTGTTATCTGCTACAGAAACCAACGTTTCAATTGCTATAAGGTTGGCGTTCAATTCAAGGTCATTGAAGCAGAATACAAGAAAGCCATGCTCATTATGCGTAACACAGTGCAGCGTGTCGAGAGTTTGAGGTATTTTGATTTGGCTGTGAAGCAAGACATTTGTTTTCTTTTCCGGAAGTGGAAGATAATCTTCTTCTCCTGTGTCGAAGAAATCGTACACAGCTTCACGAAGTCTGTAAAGGGCTGCAGAACTGCTATTGACTTGATTTGACAACTGATAAATATCCTTCATACTCAAAATAAGGTTTGATCAAACATGACGCAAAGATAAAATCTCAAAGACTTAGAAGCAAGCCTTTTTGAATTTATTACCCAAAATAATTTTTTCCCTTATGCCCCATTATACCCACCTATAAAAGTGTATGTAAGGAAAAATGAAAAACAGCGTTTCTTTATATTGTCTTTCAGTGTCTTTTCTTGTATAATATTGTCTATTATTGTAAGGGGTTTGCAAATGGTTGAAAAACAGTGTGATACAAAACGTAATGTAACCGTTTGTGGGGTTGTAATGTAACCGTTTGTGGGGTTGTAATGTAACCGTTTGTAGGGAAGTTTTTAAGGTGAAAAACATTGTAAAACAAAGATAAACAGGTATATAACATTTTTCCAGATAAAGAATAGGATTATTAATACATGTTAATTGTTGTAGATTTCAGTGCTTTATACACTCTTTCCCCCATAAACGGTGACATTACGTATATTAATATAATAAATGTGAATATAATAAGAGGCATGGAAGAATCTATTATATATATTCATGTACACCAGTAGAAAGGATAAAATACACTTCGATTTGCATATATCTTAAAAATAACAAATAATCACCCATTATTTATTAATACTATTATATTGTTGCTATTTTAGCAACATTAAATCAAAACCAATGATTATGAAGAAGGAAGAACCTGAAGATTTTAATGGCAATTTGCAGCTAATTTTCAATTATGACCAGCAAAAACCGGCACGCATACCGAATGAACTTTATAAGTACAAAGAAGTACATTTTAACCTGAAAAACATACGGTACTTCAGGTTGCTTGTTATGATCAGTCAGAATGCGGCTACGCGAGAAGATGAACCTGACTTATTCAAGTCCAGAGATTATACCATCAAGAGGAATGTATTATTTAAATATCTGGGTCTAAGTACCAGCAAAAGAAACTATGAACTGGTTCAAAAACTGGAAGAAGAATTACAGAACAACATGCCGTTTATACAAATCAAGCAACAGGGGAAAAAGAAAATTAATTATTTGAATATTGCATGGTTTGAATATTTCGGATATGACGAAAAGACAGATACGTATAAATATCGATTGACGGAAACAGCAACCCCTTATATCACTTCTCTGAAAAGATACAACAAGGTAACACCATATATAGCTAATTTGTTGGAAAGTACTACGCAAGCATGGTTGTATCCTTGGCTGAAGTCCGGCGTAAATCTGAATGGATTGCTTGAAATAGATATAGAGGATCTGATGGAACAATTAATAGTATGTCCTGTAGATTCGGAAAATAATTCTATATATACAAAATACGATAACAGCACAACCCGTTTTTTTAATAAAATCCTTGGAATTCGTAAGAAAAAGGATGGTATTGTACGGAAGGCCATGGAAATTAGCTATGTAGAGATGGAATTGAATGACAATCCTAAAAAAGGGTCATGCAACCTATATAACATTGTTGAAAAAACTGATTTAAAAATCAAAGTATGGGCAAAACGACAGGACCGAAAGTATATAGGTCTGGCTTTTGATGTTGCAGAAAAGGAAAATTTTGTGATACCATCCAGTCTGTGTAAGCCACAAAAAGAATTGGAAAGCAGCCCCAAGAATAATCCGACTTCATCTAAAGAAAACCAGCCAGAAAAAGACTTGGTTAAGAGAAACTACGTTTCCGTCAAAGAAGAAACAAAGCAGGTAAAAAATATATTAACTCAATCGCATATAGACTGCAAACCTAACAGTGTGCTGAGCAATCCGTTGAATCAACGTGAAGGTTTGTCCTATGAAGAAATGAAGAAGAAGATGAATGAGTTTTCTGATGTAGATGCAAAAAATGGGATAAATTTTCGTCTGACCAATGTAAAACAGTTTGCCAAGTTAATGGGATATCCGAACTTTGATGAAAAGACCAGGATGTTTTACAGAGATGTCACGCAAGAGAAAAAAGCCAGGTAAACAGCCTGGCTTTTTAAATGAATTCATCTGAAATATCAGAAAGGCAAATATTCTGGAACCTGATCTTCTTGCTGGGAATGAGATTCAATCTGACCGGTACCTATAGGTTGTACATTGGCAGTATTTTCAGAATTATTCCGGTTCTTTGCTGCAAAATATTCAATATCAGATACACGGATGGTGAGCACGGTTCGTAATACAGGTTCCCCGTTATCGTTGATTTTCGGCTGGCCGTTTTCACGTTCCTGATATGCTCTTGCTGATATATCCTTTGAAACGACCTGAACCAGATTACCTTTTAAAAGCCTTTCCGAAGCATATTTGATACCGGCTTCGGATTTCTTGTTTCTCCAGAATGAACAGTCTATGTATTTTGTCTGGTTTATCCATTCCCCGTTTCTGTCCGTATAACCGTTATCGACGGCGATAGTAAAGTTGAATACAACGCTTTCGTTGATTTCGCGTTTTTCGGCATCTTTTACAAGTCTGCCGGTAAAAATATGAAATTCTTTCATACGTAAAATGTTTTGGTGGCAAAAGCCTGTTTATAATCTGGGTGAAAGTACGGATTTTAATTGAAAAAACAAGTCATGCGCTCTTTTTCATGCCGTTATATGTCATTATTAACGAATCTATTTCAGGTCCGATGGCATCTGTGCAATAATTGAGTTTGTCAGTCACGTCAATGCCACTTAGAATGGACATGAGAAAACTGTCCACCGATTTCTTTTTTCCGGTTTTCCTATATATTTTTCGAACATATCCGATGTCCTTGATATGCTCTTCAGAAAAAATGTCCTTACCGTTAGAGAACCAGATACAAGGATTGTTCGGGCCATAGAAAATTGATTGCATATTATTGCCTGTAACCTCAAAATCTACAATCCTGTTATTGTCGTCCAGCGTAAAGCAGATAATTTTCCCATCAGTCTCTTTATTCACGGAGCTATATACATGATTAAAGGAACTGATTATCTCGTTGATATTCTCTTTCGTAGGGAAAGAGTTGAATATTACTTTTCTATTTTTCATAAATTTCTATGTTAATACAAGATAATGGTTGTTTGTTTCTAATTCCTCCAGTTTGAAACTTCTCCTTGTACAGAAAGAATCGTTGCATCTGTCATATTTCCCAGGAGCATCCATAAAGAATCGAAGAATGATTTCATTGCAATAATATCCTATGTCATCCTGCAGGAGAAGTACCGGTTTAATCCGATCTTCACTGTCAAAGTCCACAGCTCCTATATGATCCCATTTGATGCCAATCCGCCTTAAGTATTCAGAAATCGCCAGATAAAAGCAACGGTTTGAGGACAACTGGATAAGTTTTTGAGATGAACCGTCATCCAGAACCTCCCAGAGAGAAAAACTGATATGGTCAAGTCCGTATTCAGTAATCCATTCAGGAAAATCCAGAGTCATTTCTTCCAGTGTAGGAGAGAGATATTGAGTGCCATTGACCTCTGCTACATAATATTTGTTTGTCTGATAATCTCCAATGGAGATTTCATTCGGAAATTTATGCTTGATAGCACAAATTATACATTGAGCGATATCGTGTACATTTATTGACATATTAAAATGGATTAATAATCTGTGATTTAAGTATATACAAAAATACAAAAAAGTGAAGTATAGTCCAACAAATGATGAACCTGACCGTCAGCCAGACAGAGAATAAGCTTTCCTATTACAGTCACTGATGCCAAAATTAAAAATCGGAAGACCGATTTTGTTTTCAGTTCAGAGAGAGGCTTTTCCACCTACTCTCTGAACCAATATCACTTGATGTAATCCAACAAACAGAGGATGAAGTCCAACGGCATATCTTTAAGCGGTATATCTTTATAACCATAAGAAATACCGGAGCTGTCACATGTTTCACAGACGGCTATCAGTTGCCCGTCTTTCTGCTGAATTGCAAAGCAGACAAGTCTTTCCGTTTCGTTCTCATCATTTACAAACGAGACCTTGATGTGCCTTAACAATAGTCTGTCACTGAAAGATTTCTGCAAAATCAGATTTAAAGCCTTGGTTATTAAATTTCTTATTGCTGTGTCCATAATTAAATATTTATATATTAAACTAATCAATAGATTCTATCCATCCGGCTGCAGGTTGTCCGTTTTTCAGTCGTGCTGCTCGGAAATGGATATTACATTCGGTGGGAGAGGGGCCTACTTTATGTGTCCGCCTATCGTAATACACTTTTGTTTTCCATTGTCTGTTGCCTATACTTTGCAGATTTACTCTGTTTTGCAGAAGAAAAATCCATCCGGATTTCATGGGATATTGATTCATGGTATTCATAGAAGCCGACATTCTTTTATTTTCCTCTTTTCTAAGTTGCTGACGGACATAAGGTTCGTATTTCAGTTCCGGTCTTTGCCTTACAAGCTTCGTAAATTCATCATTCATAATTATATAATTATTTAAATCGGTAATTTCTTAAGTATTTCCAAAAATGGGAATGAGTTAATATCTTCCGTAGGAAAAGTGACTTTCCAAATTCTTTTAAACAGATTTTCCGGATGCATGCCTTCTATAGTGAAGCCTGTCAAATAAGAATAACAATCTATAGTGGCAAACACTTTTCCGTTGCATATGATACCACATGAACTAGGCGGCATTTGACCGATACATCTGCCAAGAGCTTCTCTGTCCCATGCTAACCTCAATTCATACAGCTTTCCTTTGTATGTGAATTGTTCTTCTCTATCTATCAATTCAGTTCTCATTACTAAATCATCTTTTTATTATACCATAAAGATACGAATAATCATCGAAATAAAACAATCTAAGTGACATATAACCAAGTTATTAGCCATAGAATGCTTTCCTATTAAAGTCAAGGATTCCAGATGGAGAACGTAGAAATTAGAAGTCTAATTTCGTTTATGTCCGCTCCGCGTGCTAGCAATACTGAAATATCCGTCCCTCGCGTATTGAAACGCAAAGGACGGTGAGAGAACAAAACAGAAGAATATTTGTCTAGGCAACAGCCTTGTTCAATATTCTCCGAATCTTATTTTCATCATACCAATCATAGTTGTAATAGTCAAGAATAGGACCAACGCCATAAGCAACTGTCAATTCAAACAGCAGATTCTCCGGCCAATCATTGCTTTCGTCCAAGATTTCGTCAACTGTCATGTCATTCATTTTTGCCACATATTCTACGCTCGGGAATCTGTCAGTGCCAAGATTTGCAATCATCAGTTTTTTCCACTCCATCGGGTCAAACCAGGAAAAAGTGTAGTAATCAATAACCTCGTCGTTCACAGTGTCACATCCACAATGGTAACATACCTGGTATTCCTTGAATTTTGACACCCATCGTAAGAGTAATCCGTAGGAAAACAATGAGACACTATTATTGTCTAAGCCAAACCATTTTTTTATCTTTTTCATAATCTGTATGATTAAATCAATTACCAAAGGTCTTTTCAAGCTGCCAATTCATAACCATTATCGCCATACACGACAGCCCCCACCGTTTCGGCATATGATAAGGCAGCCAATGAGACCATATCAAATACATTCGAATCATTCTTGATGTCGTCCATATACATGTCGTTCCAACCTGATTCTGAAATATCCCCATTCTCTATGTTCAAATACACCCATTCGCACCACATTCCGTCCTTTGTACTTACGCGCACATTACAACAGTTGCCGAGAACTTCAACCTCGTCACAGATAATTTCATTGTTGCCTATCTGTTTTATGATGTCATCATGGTCAGGTCGGTGTTTCATGCCGCTGTATAATACCTTAGTAATATGCAGCATATCAGAATAGGTTAATTTCATTTCTCTCATAATCCGTAAGTTTTAAAATTCTATATAGCTGCACCACCAAACAAAGCGATGCAGCATAAGGTTAATCTATTACTTCACAATCACAAAAATCTTCGTCACAATCTTCACAGCACCAAAGATAGTTGTTCACGACAGATGGATTCAGTTCCTTTCCGCAATGTGGACATTTCGGTGTGTTTTTCTCTTCAACTACATTGATACATACTTCAGTAAAATTATCATTATCAAGTACGATATCAGCGTTATCATACTTAGCTCTCGCTTGTTGTTGTGCTTCATTGGCATTTTCTGCTACAATAACCACTCTTCTTTGCAATGTTTCTGTAATCTCAACGACAAAATTCTTCATATTTTCTGTTTTATTTAATATTATAGTTCTGTTAATCATCTGATACAAAGGTAATTAAAATGCTGATAAAAAAGAAAACGAACAAACGTGTACATAAATAAATGAGCGAAGTTATACTTTCCTATTAAAGTCCGGGACTAAGATACAGACCGTAGAAATTAGAAGTCTAATTTCGTTATTTTTTTGATGGGTGGGGAATATTTCCCCCACCTCTTTAAAGTTCAGCTAAACGTGTCGTTGCCCGAATAATCAAATCTTTCAATTGTGATTTATCAAGATAGGGAATCAAATCAACCACTAAACAATCTTCGACATCTTCCAAGCGTACTCCGTTTTTAGACAAGATAGAGCGTATATCATTCTTTGAAAAATTGCTGTAAGAATGGTCAGATTCAGCAGATTCGTGATACCTAGTCCTTTCATATATCACATGATTTGTATCAATCTCTCCTTCTTCACCGAAACCTATAAAAGCGTCAATACGAAATTTACGTTCTTCGCCTTTGTCTATGTCAAAGTAAGTAAAATATTTTTCGTCCTTCTCGGCTATGTGTGAAAGACATCCATGTGCATATCTGATTGTTCCGTCCGTCTTGCGATATGCAAAAGCTACAGATTCCTCGTTCAGCATACGTTCTTTCAGACGTGCTACCAATGCCAAACAAATATCGTGATGTTCTTCGATAGTACTCTGACGCACTTCGCCAATAGATACAAGATTGTCTATGATAAAGCATCTCCATGCATGACATTCAAGGTCAAAATACTTCAACACCCATGAACATTGACTTCTTGCAGTACCTTTGATAGTATGTTCCACTCCATACAGAGTGCCAATGGCATGCCGTTCACCTCCATTTTTCTTACGATATGTAAAACTTACAATACCTTTACGCAACTTGTCAATCAAAAACTCAATATCCGTCATATTTCTAATGTTTTATCAGTTTAATTATCTGTAACAAAGGTACTTAGAATTACATCAAAAGGGAAAAGAACAACATGATACAGGAAACCATACGCACGTTTTGACTTTCCTATTTAAGTAAGCAGGATCACTGCCGAATCTTTGCCTGCGGAATAGGAGCGTACCTGTCTGCAAGTGGAATAGCGCTAGCGCCATGTAGCCTGCAGACAGTGTATAGCGACAAAAAATGAGCAGCCAATGGTTCGGCAGAGGAAAAATCGGAAGTCCGATTTTGCAGAAAATATTTAAAAAGCCCCTTCAGACTGAACAGGGGCCAGGTAACTTAGATCACCTTTCTTGCTTCGCAAAACAAGTCTTCAAACAAACCATTAAAAGCTATCCTTTCTTCGGCCTCCGGATAAGCTTTGAATTTACTGTTTAAATCATTACAGTGGCTATGCACGAGGTAGTTTGAAACATTCCCTTTCTGTTCTATTTTGTCCTGGACAAAAGCACCAAAGGCGCGTGCAAGCAGTTCATTTGTCATAGACCAATACATTGAACTACGGAATGAATCCATAATACCGGCATTGTTGAAGTAATCTGTTTTTATTTTTTTCTCTTCCAATATACCGGCTTCCATCTTTCTTTTTTCATCTTCCATCTTCTTCTCATATAATGATCGTTTATTGATGGTGAGAAGGTATTCAGACATCATTTTGTTCTCTCCGAAATAATCTGAATTTCGTGTTTTTTTCAAGATTTTGCCGATCAATTCTGCCTTTTCGTTGGATTTGTAAGGAATATCATTGTATTTGGCTCTGTTAGGATGAATACAGCTTTCGCCCAGATTACCGTTTCTTATTTCATTCATCAGTTCCTTGACTTTTTGAATATACTCATCCGGAGCCGGTTTACCGAATTTTTTACGATAAGGTTTGTTCTTTTTTAGTTCGTTTAAAATAACATCTTCATGATAGGAAAGTCTTTTGGACATGAGATCACGGTTCTTTTCCCATACTTCTAATTTTTCTTTAGTACCTGCCGGAATAATAGTTTTTTTGTATTGAATGAGTCCTTTCAGCTTGTCATAAGCATGGATAAGATTATCATAAATTTTAGAGTCCATGTCAGATTGAACAAATACAACCTTACCATCAGCTTGACGTTTCATTTTCTGACCCTGAAACAAATGAAGTATATAATGTTCGAGTGCATGAAACCATTCATGAGCTAAAGAGCCTGCCCCTTTGATTCTGCATAAATTAAATACAAATCGCTCAGGTTCGAAATGTGCTAATTCGTTTCCAGCCCCACGGCTTCCGAAAGCAGCAGCCAGATTACCGTTCAGGCTCATGGCCATAGGAGGTAAACCTGTCACATCGGCTAAATCAAAAAATGCCTCATAAGCAAGGTTCAATACCATCTGTCTTTCTTTTTGTGTCAGCCAGTTTCCAAATTCGATACCTGGAAAACCGAAGGTCGCACAAAGTTTTTCAGTTGTAATATTTTCACCGTTCCGATAATCTTTTCCTGTGCGACAGATCGTTTTCAGATGCGGCAATTCTGGAAATTGAACTTTGTATTCCAGTAATTCAAGTGCATGCTCAGACCGATAGGCGATAGCTTCATCCTGAGTATTGAATCCAGATACAAGTTCAATCAATTTACCAGTGGTCTTTATCTTCTTACCTAACACTAAACCGTTTTTACTCTTATATATTGAAACGAGATAAGGCACCAGTAAAGAAGGAAGATCATCTAACAACTCATCTTTTGAATTATAGCCCCACGCTATAGCCATCTTTCCACACCTTCTGTCCTCTGCAAGACAAATTATACCATTGCCTTTTTTTCTGCGTTCTTCCAAAGAATATTCTTTCACATCGTCCACAGTACAAATACACATACTTCTAGGAACCCAGAATGGGAGAGACTCTTTTTTTTCTTTAGAAACAGTTTTAGAATTATCCATCCGATCCTTTTTTGCACCACCGATACGAATACCGAAATCTGAAATCTTTAATGTAGCTGTTTGCATAACATATTATTAATTTGTATATGTAAATATACTGAATATCAAACAAATAACATCTTGATTCGATATAATATGAAGAAAATAGGATAATGAGGACTTTCCTATTAAAGTGATCTGACAGTTCCCGGCCAGGCATTAGTTGCCGGTCGAAAAAGAATGAGAGCAGTCCGTAAGTGGAATAGCGCTTGCGCCATGGAACCTATGGACTGCGGATACCGCTGATCAGGCAACCTGTGGTTGGCCGGAGGAAAAATCGGAAGTCCGATTTTGTCTTGAACAGGAATAAAAAGGACTGCCTATATTCACATACAGACAGTTCAAAACTAAAAAGCAATAATGTTATCGTAAACAATTGCTACATCAACTCCAACCGTATATATTGGCTACATTGAGATAGATACTTCTCGTATATTTATTCACATCATTATCGGTGGTTTTACCGCTTATGTATTTTTCAATAAAAGGAGTTATGTCTTTAATGCCAGGTTTAATCTCTCTGAATGTGATTACGTTGGTACCGTCATGATGAGCTTGACTGCACATGACTTCTTTAGTATCACTATCTGCATAAAAACATACTTCGTTTTCAAAACCAGCACTACCTACAGCAAAAATATGATTCAGGTTGTTTCCCAATAGGCGTACTGCAGGTTTGGTTCCATCCCAAAGTCCAAGTTGAGCCAGACAGATGATACGTCCTTTGGTTGCAACATTCAGATTTTCCTTTTCGTCACCCAGCCATATTTCCTTTTCGTCCTCTGCCATTTGCCAGACTTTTTCATCTGACAATTCAGATTCATTTTCAATGTATTCCTGCATAACGTCTTTGGCTGCCTGCAAATCGATGTCGTCAATTCTGCTGTCATAGATTACATGTTCCATATATTTCCGTTTAATTTGTATATACAAATATATTGAATATCAGATGAATAATGTAATATGATGTGCTATATGTCAATTGAATAGACAGAACATACTTTTCTATTCAAGTGTGCAGGATCATGATGTTTAAAGGTTTCTTAGATTGAAACAAAGAAAAACGGTATAGAATCGTTCCATACCGTTTTATCCCTTTATAGCCTTTAAAGATTTTCTACTTTAAAAAGCGCATCATCCTCAATATAATCATCACACCAGTAAATCAGCTTTATTGGAATTAATGTTTTGGAATAACCATCCATTTTAAATGAGAATTCCAGATTCCGGTTGTTGTTTTCCATTTCTTCCGTCTGGAAAGCAAGCGACCATTCCTCTGTGCAATATTCGTTAATCCAAAAGAGTTTTTCACTAGCCTTTCCGAGACAGCATAAATCAGAGGATAGTGTACAGACCAAACTCTTTTTTCTTCCTATAATAGGACAGTTATCAGTCCTTTTCAATTTAATTTTCATAGTTGCTTTTTTCTATTACTCTCCTCGCAGGAATATCCCGTAAGGAGAGGTCGTTAAAATCAATCGACAATCTGGTATTCGTAAAAATTACAGTAAAAGGAATCATCTCCTTCCTCTTCCATCTTATCGGTGTATTCTGCAATGGTTGCCTTAACTTCTGTAAGGTCAGCATTTATTTTGCTTTCTGTCATCTCTGAAACGAATTCAGCCAAAGAATCTATATCGTCAAATTCCATAAATCCATCCTCGCTGCTATCTATAAAATAACGATGCTTGCAATAGATTCCGTCTTTATCGTTTGTAGAAAAATAGTAATCTTCAAAATTCTCATCAGTAAAATAGACTTTGATGGATGGAAATTTGTCATTGATAAGCTCTCTGATACCTTTCTGTTCAAGCCAAGCGGTTTCCTGCTCGATAGTAAGCACATTATCTTCCAACAGATGAAATGTTATCTTGCCGCGACAGCTGTATTGATTCCAATCGGCACCTAGCAAGTTAACAAGATTGCCCAGCCACATGTTACCGAATTCATTTTCGACAATAGGTTTGTCAGATTGTTCCATCTGTTGAATCAAGTTGTACAATGATTGAATTTCCTTTTTGTCGCCGACGCATTTATAGGTAGTATTACATAAAGTAGGCATGGTTTTAAAATTTAAAGAAGTGAATATTAGAGTTTTCTGTACTACAAATATACGAAACATTATTAGATAAAGTAAGGCAAAAGGCAGATACACAATGATTTAAGAGTGTTCCGACTTTCCTATTCAAGTGTATTGTATTACTGCCGAATCATTGCCTGCGGAATAGGAGCGTACCTGTCTGCAAGTGGAATAGCGCTAGCGCCATGGAGCCTGCAGACAGTGTATAGCGACTAAAAGGAGCAGCCAATGGTTTGGCAGCTGAAAAATCGGAAGTCCGATTTTGGACTATACGTTTAGCAACAGTCAAAAGGGAAAGAGTGGTGGTATTTGTGCTGTATTCTCGTTGAATTTGTTTCTTTTTGCAGCAAGAAGGAGGGAATATAATGGGAAGCATCTTTATATTAGGAATGATCGGGATACCTGCTGCTTTGTGCCTGCTTTGGTTCCTGACACCCAAAGGAAAAGCCTGGCTGAGAAAGAATGACATGGTTTGACAAGGAAAGAATTGTTTCCAGTCAGATTCAGCATGCTGAAACAGCCGATATTCGCATACCGGCTGTCTGGTTCACTAATAATCTTAGCAAGTATATGTGATTTGCCAATCTTTACAAGATTCATTCAATGTAGATAATCTGAATGACAAAGGGTTAAGGCCGCCACCACACGGTGTAAACAGGTGGTATCCGTTTTCTTCGTCACGATAGCCGGATTTACAAAAGCAACCCCACGCTGACAGATTGTGCAGAATGGCTTCTTTAGATACGTTGAAACCTTTCTTTCTGAAACGGAGGATTACCCTTTCTACAAGGCCGTTGATGTCTTTCGGCATCTTGTAATTCCTGAAATTGACATCGTATTCATCGTAACAGGACACTTCTTTTCCGAGACCCATTTTAATGATTGTATTCAAGGACAAAACATCTTTTTCGGGATTTTCCTTGTCACAGACATCTCCAGTATGTATATTAAAAGGAACGTCAAATCTGAACAGCCAGCTGTTGTCCAAAGGAACGACAGTCGCTACGCGTCCATCAAGAAGTTGTACACCACGTTGCACTTCACTCCTGTCTTTTTTAAATATAACTTTATTCATAGTCTTTCCTTTTTTGATTGCTACGTTTATATATCTTTTTTGATTCTACGATTTTCCGGTGATTGACTGGTTTGCCATAAGCCTCTATTTCTGCCTCTCTGCTACCTTTATGAAAAGCAGCCAAAGGTGATTTTGGTGGATTATATCTTTTCTTCTTTTTCATGGTTATACCTTTATTTCTTTGAAACAAAGATACTTGAAATAGTCGGTTAAGAAAAATGCCTGACATTAAAGAATACAAGCCGCCTTCAGTTCTGACTTTTCCATTCAAGTGAGTGCCGTAGTCAGGAACCGATTTCGGTTCCTGACATTCAGAGTATCTGTACAGGCAATAAGGTCGCCAATTGGTGCCAGTGGCAGAAATGAAGAGCTATCTGCATCTGTTTGGTCATGTCCGGCCATCCATGTAGCTTGAAACAAAAACCGTCAATCTTCTGGTACATGGAAACCGGAAAAGCATGACTCCCATCCTTACAGACAAGAAACAGGAAACCCAATACAGGTTGTCCTGTCTCATCAGTCTGCACGACAGAAATCATTTTCCGTTGTCTGACTATAAACAGCCTTAAAACGATGCGAGTGCTGCAGCAGTTGTCCAGGCCGTCAGTCTGAGGCCGTGCTGCCAGCAGAAGTTCATTGATACTCTTACAACAATCCGAGAAAATCAAGTTAGGACTCATAAAACAGTAAATAACGCAAAAATAGCATCATTCACGTTTTCGCAGTCCTTTAAAGAGAAAATCTACCGGAATCGAAATGTCATATTGCGGAATAGACACGATATATTGTTTTTTCTCGTAGCAGATGTCCGTAATTTCACCATCACCGAGCAGTGGATGGACAATTTTGTCGCCAATCTTAAACTGGCAGATATTGTCAGCTATACCGCTGTAGAGAAAGGAAATGTCATCAGAGAGAACGCTGTTGTTTTCAGGCTGCATCCCTTTGAAATCCATCATCACCGGTGTAACCGAGCTCTTTCCGTCAAAGCGGACAAAACACTTGTTTTGGGAAAGATCAACGGATTCCACCGTTCCTGTACCAAAGACAGTATGCCGTACCCTTGTACCGGCTTCGAGGCAACGGTTGTTCTGTTCTTCTTCCTGGTTATCCATCCTGCTTAACTGTCTGGTCTGAGCAATCAGATATTGTGGAACCGTCTTGACCTTGTTTATCCTTTCCTCTGCTATTTCGAGGATGAACCGTGACGGTATTTTTGTCCCGTCACCGAAATATGAACCTTCGTTTTCGCTTATAAAGAGTTGCTTTTTGGCTCGTGTAACGGCCACGTACATCAGCCTGCGTTCTTCTTCCAACCCTTTCTTCTGCATTTCGGACAGACATCGCGGGTTCGGCATGACCCCCTCATTGCATCCGAATATGAACACATAAGGAAATTCCAGACCTTTGGCTTGATGAATGGTCATCAGTTTGATGCACTCACCTTTGGATTTGGAATCCACATTGGTGTACAAGGAAATGTCCTGCAGGTATTTTTCAAGCGTAATCACCTCGTTGCTGTTTTCGAGTTCATAGTTCCGGACAGACTCCATAAATTCCGCCAGATTGTCCAGCCTTTCGGTATCGTCTGAGTTCCGCCAGTGATCCATGATTCCGGTCTTTTCAAGCGTATAGGCAGCCAGTCTGCTGATAGGTTCCTGCTTTTGCTTCTTCAGCAGGTCATCAATCAACTCCAGATATTCTGCAGCACCACCTTTACGGAGTTCCTTGACATCGGAGATGTTTTCTTTCAGGGCTTTGAACATGGAACAGTCCTGTTCCTTGGCCAATTGCTTGACCTTTCCTAGGAAAACCTTTCCGAGCTTCCGGGACGGATAGTTGACGGTGCGGAGAAAAGCCATGTCATTATCCGGATCTACCGCCATTGTCAGGTAAGCGATTGAATCCTTGATTTCCTGTCTTTCGAAGAAACGTATTCCACCATATACCTGATACTTGATACCATTTTTGATGAAACACTGTTCTACTGCACGTGAGAGAGCCGAAATACGGAACAAAACAGCCATATCTTCAGCTGGGATATCCTTATCAAGCAGGTCTCGCACCTTATCAGCTACATATTGCGCTTCACCCTTGTCATTCACTGCATGTAGCCATTCGATGCGTTCGCCAGGCTGCTCATTCTTTGTATACAGGTCCTTTTCAATGCGCTCCTTGTTGTGCATGATGATGTCATTGGCTGCATTCAGGATGGTAGGAGTGGAGCGGTAGTTCTGGTTCAGAATAATCGTCCTGCAGGGAGAGAACCTGTTTTCGAACCGTACCAGTTCTTCCGGTTTTGCGCCGCGGAACGAATAGATAGCCTGATCGGGGTCTCCCACTACAAAGAGATTATTATGTGCGGAGGACAGAAGCTTCAGCATGTTCCACTGCCTTATGGAATTATCCTGCGTCTCATCCACCATGATATAGTTGAACATGGAAGACCAGCACTGCAGAACAGTCCCGTTATTCTGCATCAAGTACAGTGTAAATGAGATGAGATCATTGAAATCGAGAGACATGTTTCTTTTCTGTATTTTCAGATACGTAAGAAAGATACGGTCTTTGACAGTTGCTTCATCCGGTATCACAATCTCATCGGTACCGGTCAGCAGTTCCACAGCATTCTGCCATCCTTCCCCCGACTTGCAAACTTCGATATGATGAATGGCATTCTTCAGGGTGATGTCTTCACTGGCTGACAATTCCAGTTCCTCGTATGCCTCTTTAAGCACGGCCTTTTGATCGACCGTATCAAGGATGTTGAAATTCTGCCGGAATCCGAGTCTCTGTATCTCTTTTCTGAGCACTTTCACGCAAAAGCTATGAAAGGTACAGACATAGTCGAAACCGGTATTGTCATGAAGTAAAGCCTTTACTCTTTCACGCATTTCGTTGGCAGCCTTGTTTGTAAATGTTACGCATAGGATATTATTGGCAGGGATGCCGAGTTCCTTGACCAGGTAGGCAAATCTGTGAGTTAGAGTCTTGGTTTTTCCGCTGCCCGCACCGGCAATGATGCGGACATAGCCATCGGTAGCAAATACTGCCTCACGCTGTTTCTCGTTCAATGCATTTATAATTGGGTTCATGGTACACTTATTTTCTGTTTAAATTGTTCACAATGGATTCGATTCTGACAATACCGCAATCACCGGACTCATCTGACTTATATACTGCGAATGCATGGTTGACACGGGTAATGGTTACTGAGGTGCCGAGAAACCGGCATTTGAATCCTACTTTTATATCGCTGGTCTTAATCATAATATATCAATTTACAGGATGGTAACAAACTCTTCTCCGATATTGTAGCTGCAGCTTAATTTCCAGATGCAGCGTTCATTCTTGCGTTTCAGCAGGACAATACGAACTTTCATGTCGTCCGCCAGATAAAACGATGACTGAAACTCAGACGTTTTGTTGGGGTATTCTCCGATTATCTGTTTGTATTGCTCATCCGTGAGCGTACATTGATACCAATGAGTCAGTCCTGTGGTTGAAGCACTTCTTTTTAGGTGTAGATTTGTATCTTTCACCAGGACATCCATTTCTTCCGGATTTTCACTGATAACCTTTTCAGCGACAGCCTTGCGTTCCTCGTAGTTAGTGCCGCTGATGACCAAGGAAGCCATACCATTATACTTTGGGTGATTGATATCACGGATGACATTCTTTTCGCCATTGATGAGATTCCATATCTGAGTCTTGTTCATAGTTATATGTTTTAGTGTAATGAAAAATCCAATTATCCTGTCAGAGTGCTATTATTCATCGGCAGGTTCAAGAAGTTGTTTCGTATAAGGGCTGTAAATAGTACCTGATTCGACCGCTGCTGATTCGACGGCAAACAAACCAGTTCCTGTTTCATAATACAATTCCATTAAAATAGGATTCCACGATACATATTCTTCAGCTTCTTTTCTGGTCCACTCTCCGGTGTTCACCAGTTCATTTACTTTCGCCTCGAAAGCAATTGGAGTTTGTCTTTTGTCCAACGTTACATAAAGACCCTCATACGAATTAGAGTTGTTTAATTTTAATTTGTTCATAATCAATTCATTTATTTTTCTATAACAAAGATAAAGAAAAAACATTGCCTAGCATAATACTTTGATATTAAAGTAGATAAAAATGCCACGTAAAACTTTTCCATTAAAGTGAAAGCCTTTCGGTCATCAACAGTTTGAAGTCAAACTGTGATCTCAAATTAATGGCATAGAAACGGCTGCATACTGCATATACAGCCGTTTAATGTTAAAAAAACATTATATAAGGTGTACTATTTTTTTTAAGTGCTTTAGAGACCAAATCCTCGGAAGCCGTATATGACTTTGGAAGCTTTAAATTACATGGTATGAAAAAATAATACTGGCTCATATTTTAAAGTGTATCAGAGTATAACATCATATATTTTAGACGCACTAGTCTGCTGCAAGGGTGTTTTAGAGACAATAAGCATTTGCATTTTACCATTAAGAAAATAGTTCATTTTTGCATAATATCCTTTTTCAACGAACATCTGTCCAACTTGTGTAGCTGTTTTTTCGTCCGGAACTTCGTTCCAATATGCAACAGCATGACCTTTAGACACCAATGTGGGTACTATCTTATCAATGAGTTGTTGAACATAGTCAATCTTCATATCATTTTGAGGTATTTCCATAATCGTTATTTTTTTTGTTACACCATATTGTTTTCATATTCCAAAGGTAATGATAATTAACTGAATACCATGCTTATATGTCGTAAATGGGAATAGTCGTCATTGATATCTACTTTTCTATTCAAGTGAGTAGCTGATTGTCCAAGTAGAAAATTGAAGTCAATTTTCGGTCACAGTACAATGAAAGATTCACAAAAGGGAAAAAGATTTGTGGAAGAGTAGGAGAGAGGGCGGTTTCAGGTTATCTGCTAAAACCGCCATAAGTCCTTACGCTATGCTGCGTACATGTTTCAGCCATCGTTCGAGAAATTCAGATTGAGCCTTATTCCTGATTGGTTGGTTGTAAGCGAGAAACTTTTGGACAATCTGTTTTTTCTTCGGTGAAAGTTCAACCGTGATTAGACTGCTGTTTGGTTTAGCTACCTCACGCATCACATAAATATAGGATGATTCTTCTGCAATCCGAGAACTATAGGATGCTACACAATTATGCTGTTGCTTAGCTTCGTCCAACAAATCATCGTATGACTTGATTGCTCGGATGAAGAAAATATTCTCTTCGTAGTCATATTTAGACATTTTGTTACATGCAGAGGTCAGCTTGTAAGTCATTTGTTCGTTTCTCATGTTTCGCACATTGCGTGCTGCCACATCATGTTCACGTTTCAGACTATCACCGTCTATACGTGGCTTCATGTCGAGCTGTTCGCACATGTACAGATAATCTTTGAGAAGCATAAGAGCCTCTTTTTTTTCGATAGCTTCAAAAGTATCAACTCTGTTCAAATAATTCAGGAGAGATTCCAATGAAAAAACAGCCTTTCCGTTGTATTTCCGTGAAAGAATGGAATTCAAGGAGTCCAAATCTGAGCTGTCGGCTCGTACCTGATACAATTGTCTGACATTATCTGCATTTATTCTTCCAAACTTGTAAAGCTTGCGAAAGTTATCCCAAAGAGAAAGGTCTCTTTCATTTTTCAAGACAGAAAAAACAGCCTTGTCTGTCTTGAATATATCTTTCGGCTTGCTTGCCGTTTTACACAATCTGTTTAAGATAGCCAGTGATGAAGCATGGATTTTATCATATCTGCAGAATTGGTTTACAAACGAATACCCTGCCTTATCCAAAATCTCCAAGTACGGAGCCAACAGATAAGAGCGCACATCATAATATCCATGCAACCATTGGTAAGCATACGGATTGTGTTTTGCTACAAGCTTTTCCAAGGTTTCTTCATCCTGCAGAAAGTGGTATTCCTTACAGAACTTTATTTTTTTTACAGCTTCCCATTCACTTATGGAGAAACTCAGGCAGTTACAAGATTTACACCATCCCAATTTTTCATCTAAAACGATGGATAATGTTGCCTTGAAAAAATTCAAATCCTCATTAACGAATACTATAATTTTTTCATATTTGAAACAATCATCTTTACTTACAGGTGATTCTATTATCAAAAGCTTGGCATTGTAGTCCATCTCGACTTTAACAAAGCGATTTAATGGGTCAACATGGTAAAATCTACTAAAATTCCAACAATATTTCAATATTTCAATATCCAGTCTGAGAAGCAATTGTTGAAGAGTCGGACAATTGGATGTCAAATTGTTCAGATACTCCAAGGTTTTTTGGGTATTGTCCTTTGCAGGTTCCTTTACGATTACGGCTGTATTTTTTGGGGGCTGTTGTTCGTTGACACAGAAGGCTGTATCATAAAACGGCAGATTTAATTGGCTAGGCTTCAGACTTAACTTTCTCATAATTGATTATTGATAGTTTTTTTTCTATAACAAAGATACTGAATGTATCTGTAAACAACAGATAATCAGACAACTATATGTATAATAAGAAAGAAATGAACTTCTCTATAAAAGTGATGAATTCCGGCTGTGAGCATTCCGAAGACGGAATGCGTCTAAATGAGCAAGATGCAGCCGGCAAGGAATACTATCTTACCGACTGCATCACTTACGTCAGATGACAGGAATGGCTCTACCGTGTTTTTTTAAAAAGTCAGTATACAATCTAGCTTCTTCGTGTGAAGCACGGTTTCTATCATCAATATGGTGGTTCTTATCTGCCATGGCTTTCATAGTTTCACGCATTATCCGGAAAAATTTCTGCTGGAGTGTCGGGTGCATTCTTAACACAGCCTGTGCGAATACTTCTTCTTTAAAAGACATTGCATTAATGCTGTCTTCTATGGTCATTGCCAGCTCATACTCTTTTGTACTTTCCAAATCGTTTACATTCCTCATAACATGAATTATTTAAAAGTGATAGTCAAATACATTGCCAATAAAAATTGAATCACCCTCTTTGAGGTTTGATACAATAGTCATTAAAACATCAGATTGTTCAAGCCAGAAATTGCTGTCCTCCGAAACAAAAAGAAATTTCACATCCATCGGATTTTTAAGCACTTTCAGCAGTTTGTAATTATTGAAAAATGAATCTACATTGACCGTTGCCGCCAAATCCTTGAATTGGGAAATTACATTTTCCATATACTTTTGGTATCCGCCTTGATAGATGAGCTGTCCGTTACCTACATGTTGCAACATTCCGTCCGTGGCTTTTACAAGAGATTCGATAGCTTCATTTCTGTTGCCATGGAAATCGTCCACATAATCAGCAAGGTTAATATCCATCTGGATATTGTCTGCTTCTACCAATTTATCTACCTCTATCGGTTCTGTTGAAATTTGAAATACAAAGCTGTGCATAATCTTTAACTATATTGAATATTAGATATTTATCTACTACAAATGTAGCCAAAACAAATTGTTTTAGAAAGCGTATATGGAGTTATCGGTCTGATTTTGCGAGCTTGTACTTTCCTATTAAAGTGCACTAGCATTTGGTTTGAGTAACCCGAGGACGGGTTACGTTGATAGCTGGAAAGCAGCGTAAGCGTGATGTTCTACTTACGTTGCCTCAGATGAATATTTTCACATATGATAGTCCAAAACATTGCCAACGTATATGCAATCACCTTTTTGCATTTGTGCTATTGTATGAATCAATTCAACTGGCTTTGATACATATCTATTGTTAATATCTCCTTCGGTCTGAATGATAAACAAGGAACTTGATTTGATAGGGTCGCTGAGCAGATATGTGATTTGTCTTTGTGCGGACAAATAGTTTTCGTGAGAAATGTTATTGACAATCTGCATCAGAGAATTTTTGACGGAATCAATTAAACTATCCATACAGCCTTTGTAAACAAATTTACCATCACCGGCATAATCAAAAAGCCCTTTAAGTGAATTAGCTAAAAGGTTGATTGCCTCGTCACGCTTATCGCAATCATCCACATAATCAGCGTCATCATAGCTGAATTCCACTTCATCAAATTCTAAATAATCATTTACTTTAATCGGTCGGTCTGACACCTGAAACAAAAAACCATGCATAATACAAAATTTTAGAGGATTACTTAATCAGTTGATTATCACACTGTAAAGGTACGAAAAATAAGTGCATATCTATTCTAATATGCTAATTGTCAAAGTGTTGTACAGAGGTTTAAACTTTTCCATTCAAGTCAGAGTGAATAGAGGTAGGGGACTGAAGACAGTTCCCGTTATGCAGGAAAGAAAAAAGGTGTATATCGGCATATACACCTCCATCTGTCATTGAGAAAGTTGAACATCGTATTCCAATAGTTTGCATCCTCTTATTTTCAAATCGTTTACCAGATAACAGTTCTGACTATATCTGTGGTTTTTGTCTTTGTCAAAGAAAAGATAACCATAACCTTTTTCACAAAAAAAACGTTGTTGCCGGTAGAATTTAGTATTGCTGTCCGTCATGGCGTCCAGCCATTCGCTTTTCGTATCACGTAAGTCTTCCCATTCTTCCAATACCTTTGCTTCATCCTGATTGATAAGCCTTTTACGCGCCTGATAAATAATCAGTTTTCCCGGAGAATATACGAACAATCCGCTGCTTGGGATATCTATATAAGATTCTTTTTCATTACGGATAATGACTATACTTTTTGCTGTTTTCACTTTTACCGGATGGAAAGCATCATCTACAGCATCTTCACCTTTGACTGCATTGAAAGTACATTTCAACTGCATGCCGGATAATGCATCCGTCATGAATTGTTATTTTTGGAAAAATCAGATTTGGGTTCAGGTTCGGGAACATACGATATGGCCATTTTCATAGCAGTATTCAGATCTTTGAAAAAATATGGCGTGACAACTGCAGTCCACCGATAAGGACTATCCGTGGATTATCAGTCAATATCGTAACCAATCATAAACTCATCATTGATAAGCAGATAGTAATAGCCGTTGCCGCAATTCCGGTACTCCTTGCTGAAACCGGCAGCCATGTCACCGTTTTCACGCGGTTCGCACCAAAGCGTACCGTCATAACCGCAAAAGTTAAAACGAAGCGTCGAGAATTGCTCCTTATTCTTCATAGCCTGGCGGAACCGTTGCATGTCCCCGATTCCGCAATATTTCTCAATCGTGGAGATTCGAATGCACTTTCCGTCAATAGCCGTTCCTGTGGTGATACGGTTTTCGTACAGGGACTTATCGGGGTCTGCTGCTGCAATCTTGCGGAGCCAGTCATTGGTATGCGTGGCAAGTCGTGCGAGCTTCTGGTATTTGAGAATCATTTTCCTGTCCATATCCTTTTCATCCACCTTTTCCTGTGACGGATAATAAATTTTTTCGATGCTGTCCCAAGCTGTAAACATGTAGCCATGTTTTCGTTTGCCTTGTGCAATAATACCAACGATGTTCTCTCTTCCTCGATTGATAAATAATTTTCTGCGTTTCCCATAAATTCTTACAAACAAAAATGACGGATTCTGTTCGTTGCGGAGATAGGCTTTTGCCGGATGCATTATTGCTGTTGTTGTGTCCATACCACTATTTTTTAGTCGTTGATTATTTATAGACGAAGCTATTTTGTATTCTTATTTATATATAGGCTTATCCTTTTGATGAAAATTGGTTTTATCCACAAACTACAGTTCATCAGAGTCCATATAAGCTAAATCAGAATTACGGGACATATTTGAAAAATTTTGTTCCGGCAGCATAGTTACTGCCGGATGATGATTTAATATTTACTTTTTGGTCAAAGCTTCCACTTTGTATGCAAGGATGGAAACATTGTTGTATTCCTTATCTTGGTAGGTGTGAGTTTTGATACCCAAATCACCGGTAACAGCTACTAACATACCTTTCTTCAAGTTGCCTGTCATCTGCTGTACCTTGTCATCAGTTCCCCATATTTCCACACGCACGAACATTGGTTTCCAACCAGCCCGGTTTTTATACTCTCCTGTCTGTTGCTCTTTGTAACTTGCGCCTTCGGTTACATTGATATCGAAATTAGCCACTGAACGACCGTTAGCCTGTCGTACCTCGATATTTTCCGACTGAACAAAACCTTTAATAGTTGACATAGCGTTTGACAGTTTTTAGACAGGTGCCTCCTGCTTTTATTGATAATTGATTTGTTTCTTTTCTGTATTACAAAGGTAACGAAATAATATGTAACAGACTAATATATAAACGAATAGAGGATTATTGGCTAATGGTTTGACTTTCCTATTAAAGTGTATTGTATCCTTAGTTAGCGCTGACAGAATATGAAGATAAGAAAACCGATGCCGGTTTTTGTATCAGGCCATGTAAGGAGACACAAATGATATCTCTGTAGGCTTCTTCTTGTGGAATTTCTTGATCTATTCTGTGAACAAATCGGTTTTGACTGGAGGTATTTCCAAGAATGCAACCACTTTTAAGGTCTTGTCTAATTCTACATAGGATGAATAGAGACTAATCTTGTTTTTTGTTTTCATATCTTCTTATCCACTGATGCAGTCTTGTTCTTGCCCTGCTGACAATATCAATATCGTGCCATGAAGGGTAAACACGTCTGCCTTTATCGTCCAAATATGGTAGCCGAAGCTGTGCAAAACGCTTGATTCGCTTTTTATTCATCTTGTGATTAGGGTTCCAGCCCATTATCTTTTTAGCTGTTCGGATTTTCATTCTTCTTCCTCCAGCTTTTTTAGTTCTTCTTCCAATCTTTCTTTCAGTGATTCTTCACCATCGTCACCGCTTAACAACCAATCAATGCGGTTAGCGTATATGGCTGCTTTGCGCAACAGCTTGACAGCATCGCGGAATATCTGAATGGTTTCCTCGGTGTATTCGGGATAGTATTCGCCATCTTCGTATTCCTGATATTTGATTTCCTTGACTTCAATCAGTTTGTCACGCTCCATGAACTCGGCAATGCGCTTTCCGTCCTTTTCGTACTCTCGGATGAACTTGTATGCCTTGTCTTTTTTGAGGTGTCTGACTGCTTCATCGTATGTCTTGAAGCCTTTGTAAATGCCTACAGAGTGCCAATCGTCTATCTTCTTAAAGATTGACACATCTTCCCTCCACACCAAAGGTGGTTTCGGTTTATTGGCTTCCTCAATTTCTTTCTCTATGCTGTTGGCAATATCATCTATGTGATACTGCTGGTAATCAAAATGTCCTCCGCTCATTTCTTTTTCTCTTTAAGGTACAACTTACATTTCTTCGTTCTCGTATCATAGGCAGGCTCCACCCACCACAGAAGTTTATTCTTGGGTGCTTTCAGTGGTACGTTAAGGTATCGCCTGCAACTATGCTTTATCGGACAGAACAATCCGCTGCAAATGTCTGTGTCATTCATTGTTCTTCTGCTTGAATAGTTCCGGATTATCGTGAATGTTCCCAATTACTTCCATGTCACAATATTCACATAACAATTCTCCTAATGGCCTTGTGCCCATATACTTACTGGCTTTGTAAGTTGCACACCATGCTCCAACTTCGTTATTGAATCTGACAGAAATAATGTATTCCTTACCATTAATATAGAAACGGATAATATCATCTTCATAGATTTCCGTTTTATTCTTATCGTTAAATCCTGTAAACTGACCGATGGTATCTTGCTCAACCAATATCCCATTTACGAACATCTTTACTTCTCCATGATACATTTCATGTGACAAATCACCGTACACCCACTCATCAGCTGTTTTCCCTCTAAATATTATATTTCTCATATTACCTCATATTTTATCTTACCACAATCCAACAGGAAAATTTCGCATTCAAAAAGACTAATCTATCCAATTACCTACTCTGTCAACTGAGATTAGGTTGGCTAACAATTCGTTACCATTGAAGAGATAATCAGTCAAGATAGACAGTTCTCCGTCCAGCAAATCATTTAAGCTTATAGCTCCAGAGCCATCCACCCCATTATCATATTCAAAATACAAGAGGATATCTTTGTTTTCATCAATGTATATAATATTAATGACAATATTTTCGACCGAATCAAGAATATTAGCCTTTAAGAGTGGCTTTTTGTTCCAAACGTCCTGATCAAGAACTTTAATCTCAGTATCTCTTTCAAAAAGACTGTTTTGCTTCATCAAATTGATGAATCTTTCTATCTCGTTCATATTTTTTATGCTACCCACCATGTGGTGCGCATATTCGGGTATTTCGAGCACGATTTCAAGCATATTAAGAGATGGTTTGCATTTTCCATCATCATTGCATTGATATACAGATTCAAACTTCTCTCCCTTTACAAGTATTATATAAGGGTAATTCATCTCGCTCTCCATATCCCAACAGACTATTCTTGCATCTCTTCCGTCTTTCGTTATTATCTTACCTGGCTTTGCTCCTGCCTGTATCTCCTTCGCTAATTCTACATCGAAGGGTATTGTAATCATTTTTGTTTCCATAAATGAAAGGTTTTAGTTTTTTTATCTATACAAAGATACTTAAAATAATCTGTATCAAATCATTAGTACGAAAGAGTATAAAACAGACAGACACATAAGACTTCTCCATTAAAGTGAGGATTACCTGCATATAGGAATCCGGAGTCGGATTCCGGGTAAGTCATTTTTCACATAGCTAAAAAATCAAGGAACACGCTCTAATGGTACTCCTTGAATTAAAAACATTATTTAAATATGTGCAGATACATAGTCGGTCATTTCAATCTTTCTCCAACTTCAAATCCGAACTTCAAATATTCTGCCCAAAGTTTAATGAATTGTTTTCCGATTTACGTTCTTTAGTAAGAAGGATCTATATAGTGGCTCTGATAATGCAGCATGAGAAGCACACCGTCTTTATATTTCTGTCCTTCTGCTACCCAATATCCATTTTTTCTTTTAGTGAACACTTGGGGGGCACCTTCAAGTTCTGGCAATATCTCATAGTCACCTGCGTAATAATCAATACACTTGGTTTGATTGAAAGTAACCTCTATCTTGCACGGTGAAAGAACTTTTGTGACAGTAGCTGCCCGTTTGTCAGAATAGTAACATATTGTGCATCCGAGTCCAACACATGGAATCAGATTTTTAATCGCCTCGTTTCTATCCTTATCTTTTTGTTCTCTCCAATCTGAATAGTTCCTTTTACGATCCCATTCCTGACTTTCAATCTCTTTCAGAATTGCAAAGCTTTCTTCACTGGTTATACCTAATTTTGTACCCATTGCTCTATTATTTATAAGTTATACGATGCTATTATTTCTTCAGCATGAAGTTCTTTTACTAAATTACCATTCTTATATATTCTTACAGATACAATTCTAACTGTATCGGACAGAAAACGTCCGCAATCCCTAGTCACTTTTTGTTCCAACTTCATTGCCTTTGATAGACTTTTTGTACTCTTTCTTATGGTGTTCTTGAATCCGAATACAAAATCTTCTGTATCTACTTCAAAAGAGTATGTAGTGGAATGCAATATTTTTTGCAGTTCTTCCGTTAGTTCTACTATTTTATTCATTGCTCCTATGCTTTTAAATGTTAGTTGATTATTATTTATCTTTCTTCTGTTCTTCTTCTGGCAACTGAATAGCGAATCGTATGATTTGATACTTTGCAGACTGGTTCCCGAAACCTATCTTTGTCCCATCATATCTAACTGATACAAAGATACATAAATCATATCATAAGGGAAAGGAAAAGAAAATGAACCGTGTTGTGCAAACGAAGTATTACTTTTCCATTAAAGTGAAACGGAAAAACCAGTCGTAGGAATCCGGAGTCGGATTCCGGATTAATGAGAATTTCATTGTCTTTTATCAAAACCTATCCTTGTAGAATTGCTTTTAGAAATTCATCGTGTTTGATTGTTCTTCTTAACTCACACTGTCGAAAGGTCTCTATCTGATCTCCTTTGGCCATCTCATACGTTATGAATGTTTTAAAAAAGAAGGACCCATCATGAAGCTGATAGCCCAGCGCAATACCTTCAAGTGAGGTGCCAGAAATTGCGATGGTATATTCTGTTTCACTGATTAATCGCTTTTTGGTATCAATGGAGAAATTTACATTGTACTGAAAAAAGCGTCGTATCAGCTCTTCTCCGTGCAGGTCCAGCCCCATGCGGCTGGAAAAGCGTTGGAAGAAATGCGGCAAGAATATGAAAAACAGCAGGTTCCAGTCATCTTGAAACGAAGGCATTATTGCTATCCGCCCATTTCTGTTGTTTATGGTGCATACCATGGCAAATGGAATGTTGTCGCCTACATGCCTGCGGCTGTGTGCCTCCCAGGTGAGCAGCCAGCGATTCTTGTTTGGGCTGGTGACAAAGGAGTGCAGCCGGACGGGGAAGACCTGCGACTTCTGAACAATGCGACGCACCTTGTGGTCTTTGCGATCGGATATTTCGAAGACGAGCGGAATGTCTTTTTTGACCTCGCTGATGATTTCATCGTAGGTCATGCCGGAGATAATCATAGTTGTCTGTTGTGAATGGTACTGAAAAGACATTTACTATAGCCCGTATAGCCGATAGCGCAGCTAATACGCATTACAGATTTTCGGTCTTATTCAACGCTTGTTGGATAGCTTCTGCATTTTGTGTTTCAATCCTATCAAGTTCGGTCAGCAGGTTTCTTGCTTCGTTGAGAAAAGTCAATGCTTCTGCATTGCTTGCACCGATTACACGGCAAGTGTAATCTCCGTGAAGGTAGTACTCATTATTGATGTCATGCAATGAATGATAGTGTTCGTCTTCGCCATAAACAACAAGCTTGTATTCATCAGCCAGATTGCTGCTGTATTTACATATCTCATAATCTAACAGTTTTTCAATGTCTAGTTCAACAGCTTTATCGCAGATGATTCGAGCAAGCTCTTCGACTCTTTCTTTAAGGTTCTCGCCCAATCTCTTATAGTCGTTTCTTTTGATTACTTTTTCTAATGTGATAATATTGTTCATGATTTTCTTGAATTTTTAAAGAGTTAATATCCTTGGTTGTTGCCCGTCAAGCCGATAGCACAGCCACATGGTTAATATTCTGTTTCTTCTTCAATGCTGAATTGGCGACCGTCGTCCTCAAAACGGCGGGTGCCGTCAGGGAAGGTGGGAGTGGCTTCAATATTGTCTGGATGCGACTGAGAATAGATGACTGCCATGCCCCAATTATGGAAATAGATATTCTCGAATCTGTCATTGAACATATCGAGCAATTTCTGCTGGGCTTCTCTGAGGGTCAAGTTGCTTTCAAGAACGACTTCTGTGCTACCATCAAACATTGGATCACAACGGGCAATCCAGCCGTTTGTTCTTGCTATAATTCTATAAGTCATAATGCGTAACAGTTTTGGTTTTTCTTTCTACAAATATAGTGAAAATATCAATAAGACCGAATTCAGAAGTGATTAAAAAAGAAAACTTTATCATACAAAACTTCTCTATAAAAGTGCGGCAAATCAGCATGTAGGAAACCGGAGTCGGATTCCGCTTGCATTAGCAGCCATAAAGCTGCATCGGAGTATGGGATGGGGGAGACCGGAAGATGCAGCCAGCCGGATTTAACCGGCTAGCCTTTGAGAACCCCATGAGATGCTTATGTGCCCTTCTTCGTCCGTGGTGCGTATCAGCAGACTATCGATGACGGACATGTTGATGTCAAACTCTGCAAAGATATCGGATTCGTCCTTGATCTCGCCTGTTTTTATGAATTCGTTCAACCGTTCCTTTGTCAGCATGAGAGCCATCAGGTTTTGTTCGATAGAATCCGCATAAGTCACATAATGCACATCCTTCAGTGCCTTGGAATCCAATCTGATGAATCTGAAGTAGAATTGTTCCATGCGTGGTATATTCCACTGTAATGATTCGAGGATCACCTGATTGCAGTCCGGTATGTTTACCGAGCTGCTTAAGCTTTGTTGCGTACATACGAGTATTCCGTTAGCAGAAGCGTTGAAATCGTTGACGATATCCTGCCTTTTGTTGAATGACACCTCTCCGGTAACGGCAAATACAGGTCTGTCGGGAAAGACTTTTTTTAGGCATTCGGCATATAATTGCTGTGCAGCCAAGGAAGTACAGCCTACGGCCACCTTATCAGGAATATCCCTGATAAGGTTCTGGATATACTGTACCTTGCCAGGCAGAAGGTCACCGTAATATCCTTCAATCGTATGTGGAATAGAACAGGCCTTGATGAGCAGCTTGATTTGACGCATTAGGCGTAGTCCTGCATCTTTGCGTGAGTCTCCCGTACTGTTGTAATAGAGGTCACAAATCCGGTAGAATTCGGAAATGATGGTATGATATACCTGTTTTTCACCATCTGCCGGATTGACATTATGAGTATGGATACGGTATTTATCACCGGCAAAATCCTTGAACTTACGTGTGATGACCGTTCTTGCAATGATGTCGAACAGCTCAGTCTTGTTATATACATCCTGATTTTGTTTCTCAATACCGAATACGGTAGCCTTGCCGGGACAGTGGCATGACCGGAAGAGTACATGCCCATGGTAAGCAGGAAACGGAAGCATATAATTGTCATTCGGATTGCTACAGATATCACCCTCTTTGTCCTGGAAGTAAACCAGCTTGCTTTCGCACATCAGATTGACAGAATTGTTATACAGAAGCTCGAACTGGCTGTACAGTTCCGCTATGTTGTTACGTGTGGTAGTACCGGTTGCCAGAATTTTATAGGGCAAACGGCGGAACAAGCCCAGAATATTTCTGGTACGCTGAGAGGTCGGATTGGTTATTTCGTCCGACTCGTCAAAAGCCAGACCGATCTTTCGGGATTTGATTTTGACAAACCTTGTCAATGCCCGTTGCAGCTTGGTCAGCAATGACGTAGAAACAAGCAGGAACACACCGTCAGGTACCATGTCAAGATCACATTGTTTTCTGATTACCTTATAAGGCACTCCGTTATACTTCAAGAACTGAGCCCATGTCATGTTGGCTGCTATGGCCGGTGCAAGAATGATAACATTCCGGACGCTGTTATTATCCATCAGCCGTTTAGTCCAATGGAATACCGCCGCTGTTTTGCCTGAACCTTGCTGCCAGTTGAGAAGAACGAAACGTTTTTGCATGGCCAGGTTCAAGTCATGCTGTTGCAATTGCGTAAATTGGCAGATTACACCTTCCTTATTGACGAAAACAGCCTTTCTAAGATACTCTTGAATCTGTTCATCAGCAACCATATCAGCAAAAGCCATGTTCTGCACTTGAAAATCCTTCTGTTTACGGGCTATCAACTTCTTGATAGCTTTGAGTTGTGCATCGTTTTCCATAGTCATTGTTTCAGGCATAGGAATATCAGCCCGATCTAGCACCAGATTATTCAACGATGCCACCTGATAAGGAACCTTGTCAAGCAATCTGGGTGCATACGCTTTCAGTTTGACAGTGTAAGATGTCTTGACAATAGCCACCTCCTTACGTTGCACCTGATTTTGCAGTTTTATATATTTACGGATGACAGCGAGCACCTTGCCTGTAGTCAGTCTACTTTTTTCCCATGCCTTGATTTGCTCGTAGGAAGCATTCTCAGGAGGCTTCTGATTACGGAATCTGGAAACTAAAGCTTCAGCATTTTCAACATGTTTCTGCAGGTGAGCATGAGTCTTCAGCTCGAACAAATACTTTTTCAGCTTATATTCGAATCGCTCCAATTCGTCCTTATCAAGACGGTTTGTTTCGCGCATGAGGTCGAAACGTAACCCATGTTTCATGGCCCGTACCGTTTGGATGCGCATCTTCAACTCATCCATGGAGACAAATTCGTCAGCCTGGTACGGCTGCATATCGATATGCACAGACTTACGGAGAAACACCATGATTTTAGTACTGAATTTTTCAACACCCACAGCAGAAAATGCATCATCCTTCAATGCAGCCTGTCCGACAAAAGAGAAATCCGCCTCGATACGTGAGATACGTGACTTATCCCAAAAGCTGCTCTGCATGAAAGATGCAGGCACAATAACCATAAGAAAGCCTGCAGGATTAAGTACATTGTATGCCTTTTGAAAATAGTACTCCTGTGAAAGTACATTGCCTAACTTTAGGTTAAACGGAGGATTGCCAATGATGACATCAAAGCGTTGCTGCGGACTAAACAGCTGTATATCGTCACGCTCGATATGAGCATCAGGATAAAGATATTTGGCAACGGCAACAGCATTGCCGTCGATGTCAAAGCCATAGACATTATGCTGATTAGGAAGGAAGTTGAAGAAATTGCCCATGCCACAGCACATATCGAGAATCATTTCGGATGGGGAAGGAGAGAGCACGTCCACCATATCCTTACAGATAGAATGAGGTGTGAAGAACTGGCCCATTTCGACTTCTTTTTTCGCCTCGGAATACTCATGAAAATTCTGAAAGTCTGTCTGGTTCAAATTATGCAATCCTCCGATTCCGGTATAGCAGTTATAGATACTTTCAGCTGGAATCAGCTTTTTGCCGGAACGGATAGAGAATAATATTTTCTCGTTAATTTCAGCCCGTAAATTCTGCGGTACATTCTGTTGGATGATTCGATACATATTGGAAAAATGGTAAGCAGGAGTCCTCATGGAAATAAGGACTCCTGTAGTGATACAATTATTGATTTTCCTGTTCAAGGCCAAGTTTTTTATAACAACGTTCCGCTGTGGCTTTATCCTTGAACCTAAAGTCAACCCGTCCGTTCTTGTAAAACCTGATGCCAGTTACATTTTGAGAACGTAAGGAATACCAATTATTAAGTCGTAGATTATTGTCATCAAAATCAATTATAGAATCAGTACCACCTTTTATAAAATTATCGGCAACAAACACAATACCGCGGCAAATTGCGGATAGAGACTCAATGCTGCTGTACATCACCTGATAACAATCTATAAAATTCCGATACTCAATAGAAACAAGTGAATGAATGATGATTTTGTCGCCTTGAAGATTGACTGTCTTGTATTTGGTTTTATTAGCAAATTCGGAAATCAGTTCTTCTTCAGCCTTCTCACGGAAATCTTTTCCACCTATATAATCAATTACCATATTAACAAGTGACATATAATCGGGCCTGAAATCAATAGCAATCGTGTTATCTATATCAGGAGCTTTGGCATGTATATTGTACGCATCATTAAAATAATCAACAATATCGTAACGAAATCCGCGTAAAGCAGTTAGTCTTTTTTCAACAAGCTCATTGATTATTTTAAACGGTCTAAATTCATATTCTGTATAATCTTTAACGGACTGGTAATAATGAGGATCTCTATAATCTACATGGCCGCTGCCATCAAAAGAGACATTCCAATCCTTAAATTTTTCAGCCTCCTTTTTGAAAATGGCATACCAATGATCAATTTGGTCTAAGGATTCGTAGAGCATTTTTTGACGGAGTTGACAGAAATTGTGGTCATATTCTGTAATCAGATCTTCATTGTTGACTTGTATGTTTAAGATACTGTCAATAAGATTAGTCTCAGGTTGTTTATTTACAATTTCAGTTTCCATAATAATTTTATTTAATAAGATATTTGTTTTATTTCTGAAGTAAAGATACGGATAAAATAGATTACCTCGAAACATATAAAATGCTATAAACCAGATAGCTAAAGATAAAACTTTCCTATTAAAGTGTAGGATTTTGCTTTTAGGAATCCGGAGACGGATTCCGCCGTCATTCGATTGTTTGAGAATGAACTGAAGGATTTGCCCGTATAGCCGTTAGCACAGCTTAAAACAGTCAGACGGCTGCTGTATCTTTCGATTCATTTACATTAACTCTACAGGTTCGTCATCCCATGACAATTCTCTGCCTATAAGTTTCATGATTGTACCTTTTGGAAGCACTATAGCTATATTCTCATATCCTCCATCTGGATTATCGTAAATACAAGCCCAGAAATCAGTATTTTCTTTGTTCAGATTCCTGTAATCGGAACATGGTTCTATCCAATGATGCTTGTTCAGTCTGCATCTGACAAGGCTTTCACCTATCACTTCTGTACCATCTTTATTTACTGCTAAATATGCCATAATATAATTGTCTTTATAAGATTAGTGAATTTTTCATTATCAATAGTTCTTCTTCTTCTGTCGGGTATTTGCTACAAAAGTCTTGTTAGAACCGTTCAAGTTTATCTCTCCAAGATTCTCCCAATCGCCATTAGCCCATACTTTTGTGATGCAAGAGCCTGCGTATTTGTCAAGATTGGCTTTAATTAATTTCTTGGCAGGCGCAAGGGAAAAGAATGTGGCAGACTCTACCATTTCTGTCACTTCAACTGTTTCCCAATGCTTTGTTTCTTTATTGAACTTTTCTGTAGCATACGTATGGGCCACCGGTTCAGAAAAATATACTGTGTATTGTTTCATATTGGTATTGCTTTTTGCTGCCAATAACGGCAGCCGTTACTATTTATCCACTTTAAATAGAATTGTATCGTATGGATTTGCACCATTATCAATGGCGACAGCATAAGCTTCTTCTATGGTACTTTTACCAGTAGCTATTTCGTGTTTTATAGGTTCTTGTATAAAACCTGTACCGTGAACCCTCTCTTTCCAAGTGAAAAATACGACTGTAATCATAGTGTGAAATTGATTTGTTTAATTATTCAAAACTCAACATCTGTTTGTTTCTAATGCAAATATAGCGAATAAACAGCTAATATAGAAATGATTAGGTGTATATTACGAACAGCTATGAGAAATTTGCTTTCCTATTAAAGCCGAAGTATGTAAGTAGGAATACGAAGTCGTATTCCGATGTAAGGACAGGCATTTTCAAATCAATCTGTTTGAAAGATGCCTGCATTTTGTTTAACATTCCACAAGCCTGTATTCGTACAAGAGGCATTGATAATCTTCATCCTCTTCCTGCTGCATTTTAGTTACATAGTCTTTGATACATGCCTGTATTGTGTCCAGGTCTGCTGCGACAGGCTGTTCAGTCAGTTCAGAGAAATATTCAGCGACCTCTTCGAGGTTGTTGAAGTCCTCAGTCTCGTTGTAATTTTCCACTCTATAGCGCATAGGGAAACAGATACCGCTGGCATCATTCGTAGTATAATTTTCACACCCTGGTTCTTCATCCAGATAATAGACCTTGATTGAGGGCAACTTCTTTTCAATGGCATGTCTTACACCTTCCTGTTCACACCATGCTGTACTTTGACATATAGTCAATACATCATGCTCCAGCATGTATGAATATATTTCACCACGGCATCTGTATTCCTTCCAATCACATCCTAGTAAGGTTACAAGATTTCCTAACCACATTTTTCCGAAACCATTTTCCACGATGGATTTGTCTGCATTTTCCATCTGTTGAATCAAGTTGTATAACGATTCAACTTCTTTTTTTTCGCCTACGCATTTGTAGGTAGTATCGCACCAATTTGGCATAGCTAAGCGTTTTTAATGTTACTAATCAGCTTTTTCTGTATTACAAAAATACAAAAACCTATTCATATAACAATCTTAAAGCATTGAATGATAGTTATATATATAATAATTCGACTTTCCTATTAAAGTCAAATCTGGCCGGGAGGAATACGGAGTCGTATTCCGTTGCAACATGTGGAAAAAACGGACGGTTAGTGTATCGTCCGTTTTATGTCCTGACGTTTAATCCGGGCTGGCACCCAAAATCCCAATCGCGGATTTCCGTTTCAAACTCGTTGAATCTGACTCCGTTCTCCACATGATATGAAGCCGGGGTGAACTGATAGTCCATATCTTCCAATACGCTGGACATATCCTCGTCTGATAGGGGAGGGAAGCCCTCTTGGGCTTACACTACCAGTTTGACGGTTAATATTACGGTTCTTTTCATGGTCAGTCAGTGACGTTAAAATAATATTCAAACTCTTCACCTTTCAGGTTTGATTCAGCGTAATCCTTGGCCTGATAAAATATGTCACGGTACACTTCCATCAGTTCCATTCTCTGATTATTGTAATGAAACCAGCAGCGGTGATTCAGTACAAGTACCAGTTCAGTCAAGAACTTATAATTGGATTTCCATTCGTTGAACGCCCGTTGGAATGTATCTTTGATAGCTTCTATACCGAAACGGTCAGCAATGGCAAAATCGTCCCAAAAAGTAGTGATACATTTGTAATTTAGCTCTTCTTCCATAAACTCGTAGAATGTCATAACAAAAGAATTTAGATTAAACATCTTGTTTTTCTGTATTACAAAGATATTGATTTAAAGGTGGATATGCACGTAAACAACAGTATTACAAATATATACAAACAAATTGGACTTTCCCATTAAAGTGTGGGAATCAGTACGGGTGTGGTGGTGCGGTGGGAGAAATCAGAAGTCTGATTTCGTCTACATGTCAATTTGAAAAACATGGTATGCAGGCATACGCACTACATACCATATCCAAGTCAGGGTTTCGGTTCAATCAGGTTTCTTTACCAGCTCAGGTTCTTGTTCCTGAAAATCCTTGAAATCCGGTAAGATGTTCGTTTCCAGGTCTTGAATGAACTCGTCCGGACATCCTTGATTCCGTGCCTCCTGAATGTACGCCTTCAGTGCAGCAATGGCACAAGCGTCAGTACCCGTCAGTACAAATACCGGAATCTCGTTGAGCAGACACCGGGAGAGCAGTTTTTTTTGGTCTTTTGTTGCTGTCATATGTATATATGTTTCGGTTATCAGATACAAATATATAAATTCTCAAAGCTTCAGCCAGCTATATGCAGTTATTATTAATATATTCAAGCATATAAGCTATCAAATCCCGTTGCAACAAAGAATAATCGTACATACATTCTCCGCTACCATCGTCACCGATAAAGTATATGAGATTGGATTCATCCATTCCTACCTTTTTAAAGGTTATGGTACCAATTCCCAGAACTTCGAGCAGGCACGGATTATTTTTATCCAGACTCAAATCCAATTCGTTGTTTGTGCTATACCGTGAAATGACATCCTTAAGCGCTTTGATGGCATACCCATCCACCTTGTTGTACTCTTCAAACAGAAAGCTGTCATTGGAAGTAAAGGAAAATTCAATCTCATTCAGTTTGATTTTGTTCTTTTCTACAAATTCGTCCAGCAAATATTCCATAACAAAAGCATGGTCTGTGAATCCGCTGGAATTGGCAAAAGTAAAATACTCATTTCCGAAGCTATAGATATAATTAGAGCCTTCACCTTTGGCTATGTGACCGAACTTGTCACCGCAGGAAGTAAAGTCCACACATGAGCCGAAAACCGTCTTTTCCAGCAGTCTCAATGCTTCGGCTACAAGTTGCCGACAATAATGCAGACTTTCAAAAATGAAAACCTCTCTGTTCTTTTCAGGGACTGTAATATGTGATGTTTGTTCATCAATTACAGAAAAGGTTGTATATCCATTTTGCAGTACAGCCCATATCAGTTTTTGAAAATCATTTTCAAAAACCGTCTTATTATCCAAGAGTTCATTATTTAGAATCGCTATCTTTTTCATACCTTGTGAACTACCGCTAAACTAAAATATCAATCAGATGCAAAAAGTGTTTACATGTTCAGCTATGTACGCAATCAAGTCGCGTGGAGCCAAATCGTAAACATCAAATTCCAAACAAGAACCATTTTCAACTATACCGGTAAAAACCAATTCATCGTTGTCGATTCTTATTTCGGTGAAAACGATGACACCATTTTCGAGCGTACGTAAGCAGCACGGACACCTTTCGTATTTGAGATTAAGTATATTGTCTTTTCCATAGCTCAAAACAAGGCTTTTCATCGCCTCAATCGAATATTCGTCCACCCGTTGATATTCTGTAAAGAGAAAATCGTCGTTGCTGGCATAGACCAGCTTGATGTCATTCAACGGAATCTCGTTTTCCAAAAAATAGTGGTTCAGTTCGCTCAAAAGCACATCTTTCAGTCGGGTTACTCCGCTGGAATCACCGAACCGATACATATAGGAACGGTCTTTTCCATTTGTGACAGAACCAAGAGCTGTTTCCTCGTTGCTCCAAAGAACTAACTTGACAGACGTGCCGAAAGGCTTATGAAGCAGTTGTTCCAATATATCATCCAGCATGATTGAACAATACACACAACTTTCAAGAACATACATTCCTTTACCGTCCTCCAATGTCGGAATCATACCGTCATCAAGCTTGATGACAGAAAAAGCTTTTCCACCACTTTTTTGTGCTTCACAGAAAAGTTTCTTGACCATATCACTATCCTCATTCAACAGAGCCTTGTCTGCAATGGCTATCATTTGCATATTCATTAAGATTTAAATGTAACGTACAACTTGTTTTTACTATATCAAAGATAGTGAAAACCAATATGATAACGAAAGAAACCGGTTGAAAGCACTAACCACGAGAGCAGGATTGACTTTCCCATTCAAGTGGATCGTCAGTTCCCGGCCAGGCATTAGTCGCCGGTCGAAAAATAATCAGAGCAGTCCGTAAGTGGAATAGCGCTTACGCCATGGAGCCTATGGACTGTGAATACCGCTGTTCAGGCGGCCAATGGCTGGCCGGAGGAAAAATCGGAAGTCCGATTTTGGATAGTGTGGGAGAGAGGTAAAACGGCTGCGTCTGACTGCCCGTTTCGGCAATCAGCAGCAGCCGTCAACAATTATGCGATATGGTCATTCAGCCAGCCTACGCCCTTACTATGGTTACTATCAAACCATTGCCAGATTTCAGAGCGTGGTGTACCTTCGTCCCAGTACAGGAAAGGTTCATCCATTTCATCATCCTCATTAATGGTCTTATCACTCAGCAACAGCCACAGTCCTTCAATCTGCCTGTCACGTTCCTCATGGTTTAAAAAGCGTTTTTCATGCATGAACTGTCTTTCCATATCGATAGAAGCATCACGTAACAATTTGAGCACATCTATCGCTTCATCAGGATATAGCAGCATTTCATCCTGACCAGGAATATTGTCATATTCGACTTCCAGAAAAATTTGTTCTTTCTTTTGCTTGACTGCCAAGACAAGAACAGGCTGCATGCCAAGTAAATTCCCAGAGTAAAGATCTATGCAGTCATCTGATTTGATACAAACCATTCCATGATGACTATTACAAAGAGCATGTATGCCTTGCATGGCTTGTTCTTTGAGCGATTCGTGCTCCTTTAGGATGTTTAGAATATCAGTGTTCAGTTCCATATTGTATATTTATTATTTGCAATGACATTTTATTCCTCGTAGTTCAAATCCATTTCCGTATGGGACAACCTGCACAGCAGTTCATATTCAGCGATTTTCCTGTACTGCATATCAGCTGGCATGTCTACATACTCCAACGTCTGTTTAAGGATATTTTTCGCTGAAAGAATCTTTTCACGTCCAAACAAACCGTTGTTCAGACCGTTCACCCAAAAATCATACAGGTAGTCACCGATGATGTATCTTATTTTCTCTGCTCTCATATCACTATCTTAAAAATTACCATACATAACAAGGTTCAGTTGGCAAAGCACCTGATTTCCAACATTTCACGGCAAAGTCAAGTGTCCGTTTAAGGCTTTTGTAGACTCTGTATTGCCAGAGTTCGCCGTCCTTCAACAAATCGCCCTTTGCATTTCTTTCTTCCCCATGCCCCAGTTCATACACTTCAAACGTATGATTATCGTACTCGCTGACAGAGCAAAAGTAGGCATTGTTCACATACAATTCAACTACATTGGTATCATTGTCTATGGAGAAATCCTTGTAAGGATTCAAACCTTGTGATTGCAGATATGTTTTAATTTCTGAAAAGTCCATACACAAAAAGATTAAAGATGAATCATTGATTTTCTGATATACAAAGATACCGATTATCAAGCGAAAGAAGAACTAAAGCGTGTTGTAACAATCAGAAATACAGAAATATAACTTTCCTATTAAAGTGAGTGGATGACTGGATGATGTACCAAAGAAATCAGAAGACTGATTTCGTCCCTATTTATCAGAAAAGAGCCGGAGGATGCAGCGTTTAGCTGTATCCTCCGGGATGAAATGCCGGTTCCTGTCACCGGAACTACAATTGCCATTCATTGACATCAACTGTTTCAATCATATAATTCGTAGGACAGAGGCACATTCTTCTCTTATCTCTTCAGGTGTCAAATCAGAAATATCTTCTATGATGTCGGAAGCCCGAATATCATGATACTTGATAATATCATCTATAGCTTCCTTCTCGTTCAGATATACACCTGCCAGAACCATGGAGCTTCTGCTATGCCAAGCATCCGTCTCGTAAACCGAATATACTTTCATGTCTTTCCGTTTTAAAGTTAAGATAATATATTTTTTGCTGTTTCCAGTTTGTCTACCAAATCCTGTACGGTATCAGCCAGCTCGTCATCACAAATGGCCTGCATGTCATCGTACAAGTATGAGAGAGTATCATTGATTGCCGCTGCCACCCGTGAATCGTCATCCATACAATCCACCTTGGAATCAGCAGACATATCCGGCAGCTTCATAAGCAGCTTTGTCACCTGACCGATGAATACGTCCTCCAAATCATAGATTGCCAACCGTTCTGACGGTTCATCCTGTTTAAAGCCTGTGATGACAAGCTCTTTGTCCTTTAACTTCAAAGACTGTACGCACATTTCAAAACACTCCTTTGAGTACCATGCAGGTTTTACGCTGATGATAGGATATTCATTTTTGTTGAACTCAACATGACCGTCATTCATCTGCAGCACCTTGATAAGGAAATTCTTTTCTGCATTGGCCACTCTGTTGATACGCTTTGTCAAATCGAAAATTTTCATAAGTTCATCTATTAAGTTCATTCTTTATTTTCTATACATCAAAGATACAGAAAATCAGTAAGATAGACAATTGTTAGGGAGAGTTTAAGGAGGAAAAATTCTGTTCAGACTTTCCTATAAAAGTCAACCGGCTGGCGGGTAAAAAACGCAGGAACGTTTTTGCATGCTCCACTACAATGAATACAGGATCCTGCAATCCGGGTGTTTTTCTGTCTGGACCTTGTTGGCTGCAATCCCTTTCCTTGCGAAACGGGAAAGCATTACCTTCTAGTCTTCAAAGAACAATCCGGGATAATCAGATCCTGTCTGTCGATTTTCAACCGTTTATTGCCGAGCAGTCAATACCTTGCAGAAAGATGCCGGTGAAGTGGCAAAGTTATAGGTATTATCGTCTTCCTTTGCAAAATAGAGGAACTCACCGCTTACAGGAAAACAGTTCAATGTTTCATTTTCATTGGACAGAACCTTAAACACATCTTCCTGAAAACGGATGATAGCACCTGTTTTCACTTCAGAAGTGGGGCTGTTGACCCATACAAGATGTGTATGATCTTTGGAATACATTGAGGTCTTATAGGCCGCCATATCCTGATAATCCAACGGTTTGTCCTGCATCTGTTGCAGTCTTCTTTCAAGATTTTCCTCCAATTCCTTTGTTTGAGAAGCCTCTTTCAGAGTTGGATAACACACTATTACAGGATCAATGCCGTCAAAAGCCACACCGATACCATCATGATAGATTGCGGGTAGAATTCTGGTGCCCTTCTCCTGGTTATCGCCATCGGTACCCACTTCCAATGAGCCTTTTACAAAACGCTTTGAAAACAGACCGTCCAACTTGGACAGTTCAATCATTTTTTCATTCATATTCATATCATTAAATTCCTATATTCGTTAGGTTTTGATTCATAAAACAAAGATAAACAAATCCATTGATTTCGAACCATTTTTATATAATTCTGTCACATCATGCAGTGTACACTGCTCTAGTTGATTTTTAAAGGCTACGAGCCCTAAAGTTCAGTGAAAGCTGGCTCCCAGGCTCTTTATAGTCCGGATATTCCAGCGTAAAAGCTTTCCGCAGGGCATCAGAGATTCTGTCCCTCAGTTCTTTCGAGGCATGATTCCTGTCAGCTTCACTGTTAACGGACAGCAGTCTTGAAAGACTGCCGTAAAACGGTTTCTCATCCAGAAACAGCTCATATTTTGTAAATATCCTATTCTGCAGCCTGCCTTCCTTAGCTTCTTCTGCATCCTGATAGCGTTCGATGACAGAATTCATCATAGTATTCAAGACACGCATTCCTCTTTCCTTTCTGCATGAAAGGTCATTTTCGAACATGATGCACAGAGAGCGTTTCTTCCGCACCTTTCCCAGTTTGGACCAGCCGTAATATACCTTCAACCTTTCCATGACTATCCGTGCATTTTCATGGTACATCCAAAGATTTCCGTATTTTCGCCATAGACACGTTGTATGGAAGATGAGCTGATGCAATCATCCACTTCCAGATAATAACCTGTATTCTGGTCTATATCCATTTTAAACGTCACATCTTTTTGCAGCTTCATTCCCAGCAAGCTGCCACCTCCTGAAAGCCGGCTGAAAATACCGCACCGGTTGTCTTTTGGAACCGTTATGCTGCCAACCTTGAAATTCAGCTCTACAAGTTCCTGCAGTCTGGCCATACCTAAAATCACAAGCTGGTTGACGGATGCGCAACTATTGATAAGCTCGTTATAGAATGCCTCGTATGTTACATATTCCTTTCCGTTTCTGCTACGGCAAGCATTGAAGCGTCCTTTAGTGGCATATCCGTGCGATGTCAGCGAAATCTTCACCATGGAAGGATTCAGGTTCAGAGCATCCACCATGTCACTGAAATACGATTCCTGATAGCGATAGCCTCCGCACTGCTGTTCAAACCAGTGAGAGTTCATGCAGTCGTAATCAGAGAGCAATGTAAGACGCACGGGCAATAATGGAGCCTCCTTGACAGCCTGCTTTAACTCCTGTTCATCAAGTCCGTATTCATCAGACAGCCAATGATAAAGCGATGAACCATTCTTTTGTCTCAAACAGTTATTTACGATTCGGGTTAATCTATTCAATTCTAAATCCATAGTTCAAATATTATATTTCAGTTATACTTTTCTTATATGATAAAGATACTGAAAAACAACTTTTATTGGAAATATACCATTGAATAGCAGGTGAATACACATAGGGAAAGACTATCCTATTAAAGTCCGTAGCAACGGTGCCTGTAAAAATCGGAAGTCCGATTTTGTAGCCATCCAAATGTCAGCCAGGCTCAGCCCTGCTGACAAACAGGACAGCGGTTACAGCAACCGCTTGTCTACCTCGAAAAGGTTTGTGAGTATGTAATCGACTATCTGCCCATCATCATATTCGAAAACGCAAGGATCAACATAGTACATTACCTGACTATCGATAAATGCCGCCGAACCGTCAATCGGATTCCCATCCTTATCAATGATACGGTTTGACAAATCCGTGCTCGCCAGGCAATACGAATCACCTTCCCAAGACGCATAAAGACAGCTGAAATCCTCTGCACCATATGAAAGAGAGTCCATCTTTTCGATGGTAATGCTGTCCCGCAGCATTTGTATTTTGCTCTCAGCCAGCACTTGCAGCCATTCGAGACAGATGGCAGACAGGTTAATGTCCTCTTTCTTCCGGTTTTCGTAGCTGACAGTACACGTCCCGTGGAATGAGTTTATACGTTCCACCGTCACCTTGCAAAAGACAGGCTTATCATCATCGTCCACATCTTCAAAGAAAGCGATATGAGGGAGGTAGGCTTCATTCCCGTCTTCGTCAAAGCCCAATTCATCGAAGTTTTCTGTTAGAAAATCCACATACGCTTTGCGTATCATATCCATTTGGGTATTCAAGGAAATATCTTCATTCATATCAATCCACATTTAAAATGACCAACATCTCAGTTTCAATCTTGAACGTATGGTATTCCATACCTTCACACGGTATATATTTGAAGTCTTCACTATCAACATACATATACAGCCATTTGCCTTTCAGCTCTACCGATTCTTCTGTTCCGAAATAATCCTTTGTTGATTTGATGTCTTCCACCAGCCCCCAGTTTTCATCGTTCTGCCGGTTGATGTAATCTAACAGTTTGTAAACATTTTTATTCATAAGCTTAGTCTTTTAAAAATCGATCTTCATAATTTTTGAGTTTTTCCCTTACTTCCTGCTCAGAAGGAATATAATTGAACATACCAGCCTTGTACAGGTCAATAGCTGCTTCACGCATGGTAATCTGGTTGTTGTTCAATTCGTCAATCACAGATTCGTAGATGTTCTTTATTTGAAAACCTCGTGTCATAATTGTTAGTTAGAAGTTGTTATTTCATTGATTATCACTATACAAATATATGGATAATCAATAAGGAATCATAAGATTATAGCCTTTTGTCAAAAACATGACTAAGGATTTTACTTTTCTATTAAAGCCGGTTGTTTGAGCGGAAAGAAACAGAAGACTGTTTCTGCCTGAATTTACAAACTGTTGTACGTTTCAAAATCTGTAGAGATATTGCATTTCCTGAATGATGACATCCACCTTTCTGGAAATGATACACGCAGCCAGTTCAATGGTTTTTGTCTGCTTGATGGCATATACGCCTGCAATATCGAGCAACGCCTTCATCACATTGCCAGGCTCTTTCACATTAAAAGAAGAGAATGGCAATCCGGTCCTTCTTTTCACCTCTTCATCTGATTTAAACTCAAATTCGCGTACATAGTACAACAGAGAAACGGCACAATACAAATCTGTCAGAAACGGATATTCGCTATCCAATTCAGGATAGGTTCTTTTCAGCTCCTGGTTGACGGAAAACCAAAGTGTGGTTACGTCATCCTTCGCCTTCAGAAACAGCAGTTCCGTTTTCTTCTCCAAGGTCTGCAGCGTTTCGATAGACACAGAATCTCCGAGAGTGGAACAGATATAGCTGTTCATAGCCTCCCGGATGATCCTTGTTTCCTTTTTGTGCGGTAATTTGTGAGCGACACACTGCCTGCATACATCTTCAGTGAATCTGAAGGCAATCCTTGTCAGTAAGAGTGGGATGTATGCCATCCGCAAGGATTCTTCGAGGATGAACACTTCACGTATATGTGCAAACAGTGCTTCTCTGGTCACGCCCACACCAGAACCAGCCAGCCTGCGGTTCACGCAGGCAATCATATGCATGTTTGATTGCATGGTTTTTTCTTGTCTTTAATCCGGATCGTGGCTCTCCGTAACCAAACAGCCACAATCGTTATTTAAAATCTATTCTTCTGGCAGTCCGAACAAGCAACAATATTTCATGAACAGCTTGGCCTGGTCAAACAGATCCTCTTTTGTTCCTTCATTGATTATATAATAATCATAGTCCTCTTCTTTGAATGGCGGTCTGTCATCATCTCGTGCTATCCGTTCGGAAGATATCCCGCTTTCCTTACGTTTGGATTCAGACCTATTCAAATAGACACTGATAATATTTTCAGGATTAATCACCTTTTTCAGATAAACCAGTCCTTTTTCATCCACGACATAGTTGCACAGTCCGTTAAACTGTTCTTTAATGGTCCAATACTCGTAATTCCCGAATCTGGTATAAGCCATCATATCGGATTGTGGAGGAACCTGAGAAACATCTACAAACCAATGATCACGCCCGTTCTGTTCGTTCTCGCGCATAGGCCGGGTCGTGTAAGAGACTACAGCCGGAATACCCAACACTTCCAACATACGAGAAAAAGTGGACTTTCCGCTTCCTGATGGACCAACGATTGCAATAATCTTTCGAATCAAATCTTTTCGCATAGTCTTTTTGTTTTGGTTGTCAAGCTGTCAAGCCGTTAGCCTGTTATTCATCATTTTCTTTTTCATCAGAATCTAAGTGGCGGATACTATAGCCTGACAGAACGGCTTTTTTAAGAAGATCCTTTAAATTACCGGCATCTGCTGATTTCAGCAAGTCTTCAGCAACACCGTCCGCTATTTCCTGCATCGATTTTGCACCGGGCTTTTGTATGAGGCAAGAAAAATCAACCATGTAGGAAACGCCGTCTATATCTGTTTGAAACGACCAGGAAACATAATTTGCGTTCATCCTGGCTCCTTGTTCACTCAGAGGTACTGCCATTTCGTAAAATCCATGCTTGATACCTGCTTCGTATATATGCCGTGCAAGCTGTCTGTCTATCTGCTTGCCTTTGTTTTCTGTGAGTTCTGAGTAGACCTCCTCAAATGTCTTGAAATTTGTTTCTTTCATACGTAAAATGTTTTTAATTGTTTATTCAATGGTTAAGTGCTCTTTTTGTTTTCCTTCAACAGCCTTGTGAATATCTATATTCCGGCCAACGTCGTATCCAATATTTAATATCCGCCTATCGGCACTTATTTTTCTCTGCCTTCCTTTAGTTATATCCATTTTTGCAAGGAAATCATCTATTTCGCCGCTAGCCACCCTTACCAAGGCAGTAATTTTTTCCTTGCTTTCTGTCTCTTCCTGTTCAGCTTTCAGCTGATCTTCCAGACCGGCTATACATCCAAGAAGAAAATTCCGCATGAATACAATCTGGCTTTGTGGCGTTATACCGTTTCTGATTGATACTCTTCTATAATCGGGATATGCATTTTCCCCGAACCGGTAAAAAGCGTCTGATAGAAATTCAACCAAGTAGATTGCTACTTTTACATTGTGTTCACGACCGACAAGCAAAAAACATTCAGTTGACAGCCTGCCATTATCTTTTCGTGTTTTTCTGATGAGCGATTTGCAGAAATTAAAACGGCAGACAGTAGCTATGAGATTACCGTACCAGGCACCGCTGCTCAATGTTGACTTACAGGGATGTTCTTTAATGATGATTTTCTGTTTATCTCGTTGCGACTCCGGTATGTCCGATTCGCTCAGGTTGTAAGCTAGCAGCAGCCTGCTTATAGCAGCAGCGGCAGCGTTGGCTTCTCCGACATTACCAAGCTCTGAGGCTGATTCCTTCAGTTTCATCAGTTTTTGCAACTTGTCGTAAATCTTTTCCAGATGTTCAAGTTCAGTATTGCTCATATCTGTACTTATTAAAGTTTCGGTTATTGGTGAATGAACGGCTTGTCAGTCTATGATTTTGATTACCTTCTTAAGTCCGATTGTACACACTATCTTATCTGAATTGTTTTCCACCCAAACGGTGAGCTGTCTGTTTCCACCGTGAAACTCGTTGTTGTATTCAGTCAGCGTTAACGGCTGGCTTCTGGGATAGTCTTCATTGGCTTGTTTAATCACGGTCTTCAGTTGCCCGACAAAATTGTCCAATGTGTTGTCGCTTTTCAAAAGAACTTGTTTAAACGGTTCTACAAACGACTGTATTACCTTTCCTTTCTTGTTCACGCTGGAATAGGTTTTGATCTCATCAATAAAATACATGTTACCTCCTATTTAATTATTTAACCATTGTTCGTATACATTTTCCCAATTCTCATACAATCCTACGCGCAGACCAAAAGCATGGTAGCATTCTTCGACCGCTTCCTTTGGCGGCAAGTATCGGCCATCGCTCAACATGATATAGCCGTCATTGATTTGCTGCTGCAACAAATCCATATCCACAGGCATGATTTCATCCGGGAACAGCACCACACTTCCTTTGCTAGTCTGGTATCTTACACGAGGAATCTCGTAAAAGCCACGTTCACCAATCAATAACGAGCAGATACCTATTTCTCCAGTAATTAGATGTACATCAGTTTGCGGCGCATTTACTACCATGAAATAAGCGTTTTCATCTTCCTGGAAGTGTCTGACAACTCTTCCAATGCGTTCGCTGTCACATTTCATAATCCGTTGGTCGTAATGACAACCAAGTCCTCGATCAAATTCTACAATATAATCTCTGACAGTTTCCCATGTACGGACAGACAAGAACTTTGGTGTCGGCAGATTCAATGTCTTTTCAGTCCCGTCATCGTATTTCAATTCATATTGAACATACTTTTTACGGCCTGAGACTACCATGATGTCAACTACATCAAATCTCTCATCATACCTATCTGTGACAGCATATTCTTCAAGTACTATCTGTTCGCTGGTTACTATCTCATCTACGATTTTCTGGAACTCAGCATTAGCGTTGTAGAGTATATTAGCGGTATTCATCTTATCTTGCATAGGAATTTGTGCCACAAGCTTGATAGGATATTCTCGTTTCTCACTGTCATAACACATATTTTCCACGATACCGCAGCTTACACGTCCACAACGTTCATTGAAAAAATTCATAGTGCGTAGAACATCTTGATTACTCAGCTCTGTAGGCTGTGTGACAAACAGGACATAACCTACCTTGACCCTTGACAACAGCTCGATATGTACATTCGTCACACTGGGAGGGGTATCAATCAGCACATAGTCAGGATTTATAGCTTTCAGCTTCCGCTTGGCTGATTCCAGATATTGTCTGACCATGGATTTCTCCATATAGATGAACTTGTCGAACATATTGCCGGATGAATGGATCCATATGTTGCTTTCCGGATGCTCACCGTCAAACTCCTGGTTCATTGAAGGGGTATTGATGTCTGCGTCAATTACGAACACTTTATATCCTTGTTGTGCAAGCAGTCTTGCTATGTTGGCTGTTGTGGTGGTTTTACCTACACCGCCTTTACCTGAATATATGACGATTGTTTTCATGTTATTTCCTTCTCATTTTTAATTTTTCAGCTTTCTTTCGTAGACTTTCGGACAATTCATCAAAAGCTTCATTGATCAGTTTGCAGTCTTCAGTTGATTTGATAGCAGCCGACACTGTGTCCGACTCTATCAACAGTTCCGCGTTTTCCGCAAAGGTTTCCAACGCAATTATTCTGGCTTCTTTCTTGTTCATAATTTCAAATCTGTAAGAATCATTGTCTGTTATTGGTCTTTTCTCTTGCTACAAAGATACGGAAAATAAATCGTTTAACAAACAGAATATCAAATAAATACATTATATTTCCATGCAAAGACTTTCCCATTAAAGTGAGCCATTTGGAGTGGTGGGAGGGGGAAGGATTTTTGAGAAAAATCCTGCGATAGACCGCCGATGCTCCTGTACAATATTTATTTAAACCATTAATTAACGAAATGCAGAAAACAATAAATATATTAAAGATGCAATACATAAAAAGATAAATACATAAATCATTAATTATATAATTAATGCAGTATGTGTTTTTCAATGAAAACAAAAGCCTTGAAAAAAAATACACAGACCTTAAAATCAGCGGTTCATGTCCAGACACAGAACGCTGTCTTTGGGCAGTCATCCTGCTGAAAGCTAATAAGATGACTCAGATTGAATTAATTACGAAAAAAACTGTATATTTGCACTGTTTTAATCAAACTCAAAAAAATATGAACGAAGAAAAAATTGGATTCCTGGCCGGTATGCTATGGGATGTCTTAAACGAAGGACCCAAAACTGTCAAAGAAATCAAGTCAGCCACGAAACTTAAAGACATAGAGGTTTACGCAGCAATCGGCTGGTTGTCTCGTGAAGGAAAACTGTCAGTAGGGCAGAAGGGAAAGAGTGAGCTATACGCTCTGTCATAAGTCATCTTCGGATGGCTTTTTTCCGACATCCGGAGGGATGTTCTATTATAATTTCACGACCGCATAATGTGGATTTCTACATTATGCGGTTTTTTTATACATAGCGGTATCCTTCCGAAGCCAGCCATTCCTCGATGAGTCTGCGCTGGTCTATCTTTGCCCTGGTTTGAAACAGGAAACACACTTTGGTGGTCTTTCCTATTCGTATGATTTTGCTGATAATCTGTGCCACGCGCAGATGGGAAAGTTGTTTCCTGTACAGAACCTTGAACAGATCAAGATTCATGACTCCATTTTTCATTCCGTTTCGGATGAATTCAGAAGGTACTAGTTCCTTGATTACGGGTAATTTCCTGTCGAATGAGATTTCGTTGTCTACAATAACAGGAAAAAACCCCTTTTTAATCAGTTTGTCTGCAGATTTGTATGTAGAAAGCCGTATAAACATGATGATTTCAATTAGATGGTTGAATAATTCTTAGTAAGGGTATTCAGATGTCACCGTATCAGGTGTATGCCATAGGCATCATGAAGAAAATGCAGCCAGGCTGGTTGTCAGCATGGGTACCTTGCAGTACAAACGGATATTGTGCATCAGTATATTTTATGGTGACGACATCATCCGGAATATTCCTGAGTGCATTACAGAGATCCTGTCCGTCCAAAGAAAACACGATAGGTTCCAGACTGTTTCCGGAGACCTCAAAAAATTCCTCTGAAGCTCTGCCTAGGTCGTTATCCTGTCCACGGACTGTCATTGTACCGTCTTTAGCTTCGAAAACCACCTGGTTGGCAAGATTTGCAAACACCAGACATCTGTTTAAACTGGTGAGAAAACCATTTTTGTCGATATCCCAATATTTCGGATAGTCTTTTATGAGAAAATTATAGTTAGGAAATTTTCCGTCAATGGTTTTGGCTACCATCCTGTTTTTCCCGGAAAGGATGACTACATTTTTTGCATCAAACGAAAACGACACGTCGGTACTGTCATCCTTTTCTTTCAGGAACAAAGAAAGTATCTGTATCGTTTTTTGTGAAGCCGTCAAACAACCTGTCACGTCAGAGTGGTTACTGATTCTACTGAGCCCCATCGATCTCATGTTTGACGTGGCCAAGTCAATATACTCACTGGTCAGGTTCACATGAAAACCGGTCATAGCAGGCCGCAGTTCATCCGTACTGACAAAAGGTGTCAGTGAAGGGATGATTTGTGCTAGCTGAACCTTGGGGAGAACAAAAGATTGATAGTCATCAGCCAGCTTACTCGGTGTTTCAAATACGCTTTTGTCATCAGTGTATGGGATACGGTATTTACCGTTTGCATACTGTACTTCGCAGATTCCTTTTTCAAATTTAAAAGTGATTGGTCCTTGCGGTATTACTTTCATCATCTCGAATAGTATTTGAGATTCAAACACGGCAGTAAACATCCCATTATTTTGTGTGCAGTTGATATGGTTTTCATCCAGATTCAGGTCTGAGTACAGGAACACCTCATGGTCGGTAGAAAATACCTGCAGGTTTTTGTTGTCTATTTTGAACAGTATGGGAGAGAACAAAACTTTACTCAATGTTCTCATGTGCGCCTGAAGCACTTTGCTTAATGTAGTGGAATCTATTTGGAAAATCATAATTGAGAGATTGGTTTAAATATTAACTTTGTACAAATATACAAATATACATACACATATACAATATAAAACTAAGAAAATCAGGATTATAGGAGTTATAAAACTTTTCCATTAAAGTCAATCCGGACTGTTGCGTAAGGTTCACGATGTCGTGGACCGCACTGACGGTAAAAGGAAGTGTAGTGGTGTGCCTGCCGGGTATCGGCAGGCACACTTTCAGAATCACGCCACGTTATCATTGTCCTTTACCTGCCATCCCCATTTAAGAGAGCCAAGAGCGATTCGGCCTGTCTGATAGTGTTTTGACAGCAGTTCAAGGTAGCCGAAAAGGTGATGGTTGTATGGGTGGAAGTTCCAGTGCCCGAAATGGTCATTATCCAGGATATAAGCGAGATTTTTGAGTGTCATTTTTTGAAGAACAGGAATGACTGTTTGAGGGTCAATTTTGATGCATGATGGTGACACGTAATATTTGAGATGGTCACTTCCGACAATCAGAGCTTTATAGATTTCGCGATTATAGTGGTCTCTCTTTGACACAAGAGAGATGAACGTAGCGTCTCCACGATATTTCGGACTGCGGACGACTTTGCACGGCATTCCGATATAAGTGTAACAGCTGCCACCTATCCACATTTTCGGTTCAAAAACTTTTCCCGATTCCACAAGCTTTGCAATGACAGCTTTGCGTGCTTTTTCAGTCTGTTCGGCATCCATGTACTTGCATTCAGTAATTTGCGAACGGGAATGCGTAGGTAAGTCATAGTCCAATGAATCAAAAACGATTCCTCTGTCATCCGAATAGTCGATGTAATCGTTCCATGAGCGGTCATGCGAGCCGTGGCCATTTGTATAGATATTGAACACGGTAGAAGTAGTGGTTGCCATATCAAAAGAATTTAAGTTAGACATCTGTTGTTTCTACATATCAAAGATACTGATAATAAGCGAAGTACAGAAAAATGGAAAGAAATAATGGAAGCCCAGCTCATATTGTAACTTTTCTATTCAAGTGCGATGTGTACAGCTGTAGAAAACCGAAGTCGGTTTTCGATTGGTAAAGTCTATTATTTTCCAGAAAAATATCAGCCTACAGGTTTGAGCGGCACAACGCTATCAAGTTCTGTACGGCATACAGACTTGATTTCGTGTATCAGTACAATATAGCACTTTCTGCCTATACGGCTGCCGGTACCGCCAGTGATAAAAACACCCGGCCCAGGATTGCCTGAATACCTGACAGATGCTTCATGTTCGCCTCTGGTCCCTTGCGTGGAGTAGGTGATGTCGTAAGCAGGAGCTAGTGTCCATTGGCCGTATTCGCAGAGAAAACTGAATATCCAGACATGCCCATCTTTGTTGGTGCAGACGTTGTTGAAAACCATCCTGCGAAACATCTGCTATACATGTGCCGGATACCGGTTCAGGAATCCGGCAAGCGCAACGAGGTTTATATAATTTATTGTGTAATTTTGAATCAAGTATTTCGTGAAGAAGTCGCGAATAGAGAATCTATCGGTGTAAGCCAAATACTTACTATGTCAGATCTGAATTAAACCTTTAGAAAAATAAAGAAAAAGAAAATGTTTATGAAATCAAAAACGGGACCCAGAAAAACAGGTTTGGAATATATATATTTCGCAAAGGTACTGCGTGAATGGTGGAACCATCGATGTAAATCAAATATATGAAAAAAAGGATGAAATAAAAAGAAGTATAAAAGAAAAGAAGAGTAGTAAAGAAAGCGATAGAAAAGATAAAAGGTAAGGGAATTAAAAGAGAAAAAATAATTATGTAAAAAAAGAAAGTAAGAAGAAAAGAAAGCAAGCAAAAAAGTAATAAAAATTAAATGTAAGAAAGTAAGATATGAGTTATGGGTGAACTACCGATAAACTAAAGATTTAGCGGCTTCGGAGATACCAATACCTCCTCTCTTTTCCTGCTTCTTCCTGCCATTGCTTTTTAGGACACGAGGTCGTTCATCCACAAGAGGACAGTCCACAGGCTTGACTTTCCCACGCTCCGTGGGTAGGGCTTTCAAGCCAAATTCCTTGATGTTGCAAGCGGCATTGAAGTCACGGTCATGGTGCGTGCCACATTCCGGGCATATCCAACTGCGCTCGCTCAGTTTCAATCCTTTATGCACATAGCCGCATTTGCCGCAGGTCTTGGAGCTTGGGGCAAAGCGGTCTATCTTGATGAGATTCACACCATACCAACTGCACTTGTATTCAAGCAGGGTGAGGAATGTTCCGAAAGAAGCATCTCCTACGGCTTGTGCCAGATGATGGTTGCGCTGCATCCCCTTCACGTTCAGATTCTCCATGCAGATGGTACGCACTTGGCTGTCATGCGTGAGTGCATGGGTGATTTTGTGGAGGTTATCCTTGCGGCAGTTGGCGATGTGTTCCTGCACCCTCGCCACGCGGATGCGTGCCCTGTTGCGGTTGGCAGAACCTTTCAGTTTGCGGCCCAGACGCTTTT
>OGDY01000337.1_pt1 | contig 64316 bp, 60 predicted proteins | sample 1570341 | NCBI WGS metagenome assembly OGDY01 (sample SAMEA2581972, study PRJEB24529) | metagenome | biome: Human gut stool | place: China | collected 2011 | reverse complement strand
ACCATTTGTTTCACTTTGAGTCTTTTTATTGTGTCATTTTATTTTACAACTTTCCCTTTTTGCCGAATTCATCTATCTTTCGGCAGAAATAACGATAAACTTGAAGAAAAAGTCCCGTATAAGCATAAGCACCGTCAGTCATTTTTACTACACTGCCGCTTTCAACAAGCTTGCTGAAAATATTATCCGTATTAAGCGGAACATTGCTGCATTTATCGACAAGAACTTTTGTTGTTACTTCCCGTCCCTTTTTCACCTCGTCAAGCTCCATTGTTTTTCTGAGCTGTGCGATTTTATCAAGCACCTCGTCCTCTTTTGTATCCTCAATATCCAATAAGACTCTGCCGTTTTCTCTTGTTATTTTAAAGATGTATTCGGAAACATAAGCAAGCATATCTGTAAATACGTTTACGTCAGATGCATTAATTTCCGATGTTGAATATTCTATTGTTTTCATAATCCGCCTCAATTCTGCAAAAGCTTTGCCATACTGCCGATGTTATGCACCTCAGCCAGCTTTTCCGTATCTATTTTAATGTTGAATTCTTCTTCAAGCTCACAGCTTAAATCCATGACATCAAATGACGAAAGACCCAAATCATTTTGAAGGTCAGTATTTTCATTTAATTCGGATTTATCTACTCCGAGGTAATCGGAGATAAAAGTAATCATTTCATTCATCAATGTTCACTCCTGTTCTTATAATTTTTTTAAGACTTGTACGCAGGAAGTCATTTTTGCGTATCTTCCATGCTTTTATTCTTTTGTATACGGGGAGTCTGCTATTTACTTCATTTACTGCTTTTTCAATTTCAGCATAAACTTCCGTTTCAGTCATTGCGGAGACCAATTCCTGATTCGGATATATAGATGCCGCAATAAGATTTCCGAGTTCTGCATGAGCTTCGTAAACCATTATATCACCTATAATGTCATACTTTTCAAACATTACCTCAAGCTCCTCAGGAGCAGTATTGTTTCCGTCATCAAGAATAATAAGATTTGATTGTCTGCCCTGTATAAAAAGATTTCCATTGCTGTCTATAGTTCCGTTATCCAATGTATCAAACCACTTTTCCCCCTCAATATATTTAAACGGTTCGGATTTATCATTATAGTATGACAGTATGCTTTCAAAAGTTCTATGCAATCTGACAAAAATATATCTACGTTTCTGCCGCACAAGCTTTATGCAGTGTTGCCTGAAATGAAGGGGAATACAGTCAATAAGTTAGTTCTAACTAACTCAACTGCTTTAATATAGCGTCATGCATTTGCATAACGCTTGTTATGACAGGTTAAGGCATGCCGCATAAAATATGTCAAAAAATCAGTACTTCATAAAACTACTGATTTCCCGTCATAAATATATTTTTGCATCTAGTTAGTATAAGCTAACTTATTGGCTTAAAATACAGCATCATGCAAAAGCATAATGCCGCAGCAACAATGACCTAACATTATTTACATGAGAATTATATCATAACTTCCATAAATTGTCAATACGGTGTTGCAGTGGTTTTCATACAGAAAAATGAGGTTTTATTTAGCTTATTTGCGATTATTATACTTCTTATGAAATATTATTTTAAAAATCGCATTAATAAGACAACCACCAAGATGTATAGTCAAGGGTTCAATTACTGCAAGCAGAAAATAATATGCTGTTGCTCCGCTCCAATGTCCATTTTTAGGATTTGTAAAGAATATTGTATATCCAAACGGTATAATAAAAATAATCAACATAACGATTACTTGAATTATTATACTCAAACGTATTCGGCGTTTATGTGAATCCATTAAAACATCACTTTTTCTTTTTTTAATAACTGCAAAATAGTATAAGACAGGTAAAATAACCATTACTATTTTTGCAGTATATTTGAGTCGAAGCGAAATATCTTTAATGTCACCCAATATATTCAAAATTGCAAACAAATACCCCAAAGGGAGAATGACAGATAAAACAACCGTTTGTATCATGGATATTTTTTCTGTTTTTATTTCCCGTGCAGTCATAATTAATTACCCCCGAATATAAAGTACCGCACAAAGCACTTTGAACGGCTTTGTGCGGTATTGCTGTAAATTAATCAAAATTCTTGATTATACCGATTACATACTTCTGAACTGCAACAGCGTCCTGAGCGTTAACTCCGTTTCCGCTGCCCTGAACATCAGAATTTGCTACACCCTGTTCAGACATAGGATACTTGTTGTTGTCAATGAGGTAGCACTTAATGAGAACAGCGTCAGAAATATCTACTGAACCGTCACAGTTTGCATCTCCGAGAGTCTTAGCAGTAACTGAAGATGTTGTAGTTTCAGAAACAGTAGTAGTTGTTTTAGGCTGTGTAGTAGCTGTTGATGTCGGCTCAACAGGTGTTATGCCGTCAGTGATTGAATAGTATGCAGGCTTAGCCTTATAATCAGCGTCAAAGAGAAGAGGGCACTTAGCAGCTCTCCAGCTTGAATCGTCTGTTACACCCCAGAAAATTACAGCTGAAACTGAATCCTTATACTTAACGATAGCGTCCATGATATCGCTGTAATACTGAGCCTGCTTTTTAAAGCCTTCTTCTGATGTATCTGATGTAGTAACATCAAGCTCTGTTACCTGAATATCAAGACCTGTTGAAGCATACTTTTCAAGAGCCTTTTCATACATGCTTGCAGATGGGAAGCTTACATCAAGGTGTGACTGCATTCCGATACCGTCAATAAGACCTTTTTCCTTGAGGTCCATAGCCATATCATAAATAGCATTCATCTTGCCCATGTATTCATTATAGTCGTTGTAGTAAAGCTTACAGCCTTCAGGAGCATACTTTCTTGCAAACTTGAAAGCATATTCAATGAATGAGTTGTCACCGAATACCTGTACCCATGCTGAATTGCCGTTTGTAACATTGTTTGAGCCTGCTGTACGAGGCTTGCCGTCGTCAGTCCATGCTTCGTTTACAACGTCCCATGCATAAACATTAAGGTCAGGATATTCCTCAGCAATGATTTCCATTACATTCTTGATGTAATTCTCCATACGTTCAATCATCTTGTCCTTGGAAACCCAATCGCCGTCATCAGAATATCCTTCCTTGAAGAACCAGTCAGGAGTCTGGCTGTGCCATACAAGACAATGTCCTCTTACAGGGATGTTGTTTTTCTGACAGTAATCAAGGAGAGGTCTTACGCTTGCGAGTGTAACCTGTGGGTTTGTATCATCGCCAGATTCTTCATACATTGCAAGGCTTGCCTTCTTATTCAGAACATAGTCAGGCTTTAATTCATTGCCGACTGTAAAGCAGCCGTCAAAGTGCTTGTCGATAAGAGCCATAAGTGACTTTGATGAAAGTCCGCTTGGAGTCATTGCTGTACCAATGTTGAAGTAACCCTTGTAAACATCAATAATTCCCGGAATATCTTCAGGTTCAATCATAGGAGCTTCAGTAATTACAAAATCGTCAACATAAATATCAACACCTGAATCACTTGCCTCAAAATAGAGATACATATTTGTTGCATCTGCCGGGAAGCTGAACTTTACATTTTCATATGCAGACCAATCACTGCCGTCATTGTTTGCTGAAAGAATGTTGCCGTAATGAGTTTCACCCTCAGAGTCATCATACTGCATACTTAAAGTAAGTGTGCTGTACCATGTTGTTTTAGCATAAGCTGTAACAACATATTCCTCACCTGCATTGATAAGGTCATCAAGAGCAATCTGCGGACCATTCCAGTTTTTAGCTCTTGTGCTTACGCAAAGTGAATATGTACCACCGTGAGCCTGTGAGTCAGTGATTTCAAGAGTTTCATCCTCACCTCTTCTTGTAAAAGCGTTTTCGCCATCCTCAAAATCTGCTGAAAAAATAACAGCAGGGTCAGCAGCTGTAACAGTCTGATTTAAAAAAGTTACAGGTACTGATGTGCAAAGCATTGCAGTGCTTAACAGGCTTGCAGCTGCTTTTTTTGCAAATAAATTCTTCATAATTTTTTTCCTCCCTGGAATATTTCTATAATAATGCGCTATATGTGCATTATAACAATATTTTAGCAAATTTCACATAATTTGTCAATGTGCAATATGTTATAATATATTTAATATACAATTAACAAATTATTTCGTAAAGAAATAATTTTAAAAAAGTCAATTCTCCTCGTTTAATATTGTTAAATTTCTGTAAACATTTTTTCTTATTTAAACGCTTTCGTTTAAAAAAACAGCTTTTTCAGACTATCTATAGAGGGTATCTGCGGGCTCTCAATTCTAATAGTCGGAGGTAGTTATGCAAATTACAGCAAATGGGAAAAACATTAACACTTATCCATTTAAAAATCTCCTTATTCAAGGAGAAAAGTTCTCGGAAACAATAGTTTTTCTGGTGGACAGATTTCACAATGAAACAGACCTCGGTAAATGCTCTTTTCTGATAAGGGGCGTTACAGAAAAGAACGAGGAGGCAGAGCAGGTTCTTACAGTTTATGTCTTTGAAAAAAGCGTCGCTTTATTCTGGAACATCTCAGATAATTTTACTGTTACGGCAGGTCGGCTTCAGCTTGAAATCAAGGCTTTGCTTGCTGATAACAGCGGAACGGGGCAAAGGCTCATATTAAAATACAATATGGCTCCGATTTTCATAAAAGAATCGCCATTGGGAAACAATACGCCAATGCCTGACGTGAGGGAACAGGTGCTGAACGAAATTGATATGGCAGTTTCAGACGGGCTTAATCAAATTCAGCAGCTTATAGACAGCTTTGATATTTCCGAGGTTGAAGCCCGTCTTGACAATATAGAGGCTCAGCTTGCAAAGCTTACTGCACGTCCTAAGGTTGAACCGCTTACTCAGCAGCAGTACAACCGAAAGGCTCATGAACCCAACGTTTTATATGTTATTGTACAGGAGTGATAATATGACAGGAACAGGAACACAAACAGATCCGTATATAATCGAAAACTTTGAGGACTTCCTTAATATAAGCGGAGGGGAAAATTCTTACTATAAGCTTGGAGTAAACATTGATGCAAATGATACTCCATATGCAGAGGGGTGGAAGGCGGTTCACCTCAACTGCTATTCTCTGGACGGTGACGGTCACTGCATAAGGAACATTTTTATAAACAGCGTATCAAAAAGCTATGCATTTATAAGAGATTCATCGGAGCTGCATATCAGTAATCTGAACATTGAAAATGCAGTAATAATGTCAAATGGTCAGGCATCGCTTTTTTACGGTTCAACGGCACAAGGAACGCCGTCCTTTACGGAGATAAAGTTATTTTTATCGAATGTAAACATTACTGCTGAACTCAGAACCGAAAAAGTATCATCACCAAGCACTTTCAGTGTTATAAGCGGAAATATTGCAGTTCAGATTAATGACAGTACGTTAAATACAAGAATTATAGCGGATTACAACTATAATTTCATAAATGGAAACTGCTTTAACTGTCATATCAGGCTTGACTTAACCTTTTTTGACAGTAGTTCATCATATACCGCTGTTAAAGGCAGTGCAAACAATACAATGATTACAGGAACAATAAATTATACGGGAGCGAGCAGCAGTGTAAGATTTGTCTTGGCTGATTATCTTAATAACAGCTATTTTGTTATTAAAAGTACAGGCATTACTTCCATGACCATTAAGAACTGTACATCTGTCTGCTTTTATGACCATGACGTGCTGGACTTAACGGTATCAATAGCAGGTTCAGGCAGCTCATTTCTGAAAGGTCTTACTACAGAGGAGTGCAAGGACGCAGATTATCTGACGTCAATCGGCTTTATCTGCGGAGGTGTTTAATTTGGACTGGATTATTGAAAGTGACAAAAATAACGGTTATCCGTATCATGCAGAGTTAAAGGACATTTACTTTGAACCTGTAAAAAGCAGCCCGTATCCGAGTGAGCTTTTTATTTTAAGCGGAAAGGGGGCATATCCGAAGCTTCAGCGGCTGAATTTTTTATCAAGAATAGTTTTATTGCCGCAATATCCGACAGTACTTTTCAGGTGTTTGGGGGAAAATATAAATGACGGTTATCCTGTACTTATGCATCTTTCAGATGTTGGAACAGAGGTACAGTCATCATTGTATATAAATGAGCAAAACGGCAGAGGACTGTATTATGGTGATGAGCTTCTGAACGTTGGAATATGTCAGGAGCAGAAAGTTTATAAGATAATTTACAGTAAATAGCTGAAAAATCGGGTTTCAAACCAAATAATAAAACTGGGTTTCCAAAGGGTTGATAACCCTTTGGTCAGGTCAATGGCTTTCAGCCCTTGCAGGGTGTGGGACAGTGTCCCACATAACGTAATGTCATTAAGCTAAGAAAAAGAAGTAAGAGAGAAAAGCTCTTACTTCTTTTTATGAGTATATTGTAAATTTTCGCAAAAAGGTATTGACAAAAAGCCGAAAATGTACGGCACAGCTAATCAGATATACACATCTGATTGGAGAAATTCATTCTTGGTATGGGTAGTCAGACACTTGATAAAGAACTTATGGAGTTCTATGGTCTTGAGCAAAAAGCAGTATCAGTTTCGGCTGTTGTTCAGCACATAGCAAGGATTCTGCCATCAGCTGTTCAGTATCTGTTCCATAAATTCAATGAGGCATTCTCTCAGACAAATTTCTTTCATGGCTACAGACTTTACGCTGTGGACGGTTCTGATATTCATATTCCTAATATTTCTGATGATTACGGAACTCATTACTGTGCTAATAATCATGGACTTTATTCAACTTTAATTTGAACAGATTCAAACAAAAGAAATAACGTAGTATAGCCAAATGTGTAAAATATACATTTTTATATAAAGTACTATAAGAGCGTTCTAAAAAAAGTTTACATTAAAAATGCACAAACTGCACAGCAATTAAGATCAGGTTGTCAGCATGAAAATTCTACTTACGGCAATGCCGCATAAAGCTTATGTGGTGTTGCCTTACAGTTTTGTGAAAACTTTTCTTCCCAAGTGGTTTCCATTTCATTCGGAAAAACATTTTTTTCAGCTCCCTCTACCTGTTCTTTTTTGACTTAGCGGTTATTGAGATATTCAGCAAATTCTTTAATCCACTCGGGAATATTGCTGCCTTTGGTGATAAGTGAGCCATTCCTGTATTCTGCTTTTTCAATGACGCCATTCTCATTATCAAAGAACCGCATTTCATTGCAGTAAGGAATAATCTTTGCTAAATCCTCAAAGCGTTTGCTGTAACGCCGTCGAACATCTTTCGCCGAAATGTCATGACCGCCTTTTGCCACACGTTTTTTTATACGCCGCCTATTATTGTATATATTTTCATTCCTGCATCTCCTCATACTCCATTATGTCACCATATAGTCTGTAAATCATTATTTATTTCTTTTAATCGTGGGATTTGGGAAAGAATGTGGCTTTTCGTTATTTAATAAGCACTGAATGCAGGGGGACTCCTTAAAGTTGACGTTATCACGCTTATATGGACATTTTTTACACTTTGATGATACTTTTAATGCATCTGGAACAAAAACGTTCATAAAATCACCTCTCCTTAAATAAAAATAATGCCGACAGAGCAAATCCATCGGCATTTTGAAATCACTTGCTTTCCTTGGCAGAAAGGAATTTGTAAACCATAGCTGCGAGAGCACCGCCTGCAAGCGGAGCAACAATGAATACCCACACATTTGAAAGAGCGTCACCGCCGACAAACAATGCAGGTCCAAAGCTTCTTGCAGGATTTACAGAAGTACCTGTAAAGGAAATTCCGAGGATATGCACAAGGGTAAGTGAGAGACCGATTACAATACCTGCAACTGCACTGTTGCTTTCCTTTGAAGTAACTCCTAAAACTGCAATTACAAATACAAATGTCAGAATAACTTCAATTAAAATTGAAAGCAGAATATCGTCATCATAAAGTGCATTTGCACCAAGTCCGCTGTCTTTTCCGACAAATGCCATTAAAGCAGCAGCACCTATGGTTGAACCTGCAAACTGTGCAATAACATAACCGATAAAGTCAGCAGCAGTCATTTTGCCACTTATGAGCATGGCGATTGAAACAGCAGGATTTATGTGACAGCCCGAAATGTTGCCAATAGAATATGCCATAGCAACAATAACAAGTCCGAACGCAAGAGCAGTCAGCAGATATCCTGTGCCGTTTTCAGCAGAGCAGCCAACTACAGCTGCCGTACCGCACGCAAAGAACACAAGAACAAACGTCCCTATGAACTCCGCAACATACTTTCTGATTGAGTTCACCTGAATTCACCTCCTTATAAGAACAAGTTCTAAAAAAATGACCGGCAACGTTGCTGCCGGTTTTTCTGTAATGAGACGTCAGAATGGAGATAATCTCCGGGCTGTCGTCATTTTACTCATTTTAACTCAATATACTCATTATTACTCAGTTTACTCGAAATATATATAAAAGAGATATTATGGATCATTTAGCGGGTTTTATTATTTTAACTGGCCCTCCGCGACGTTTTCTGCCGCTTAATCCAACCGGAGGTCTATATTTAAAAAACTGAATGAGGGTTTCATTATTATACTTAGTTACTCTATATTCGTTAGGTTTATCTGTAGCTTTTAGTATTCCTATTTCGCAGCCATACTCAACAATATCTTTTACTGCCGCTATATTTGAGCCGTATTTAGGAATAACTGAGTTAGTCGGTACCGAAATTGTCTTATGATCTAAAATGCGCTTTTTAACGGCGCCATAAGGATATTTCTTTATTAGCTCACTATAATTAAAGACATCTAAAATATCGTAGATCATATCCTTATTTTACCATGCGCTTATCTTATACTGCGATTTCTTCGCTTATCGAGGATTAATGCCAATTATGAAATAATCTAAAAAATATGCAAATTATTATTACTCATGCTTTTCATTTTAATTATCATTACGTATTCTATGTGGATAATTAATCAGGAGAAATATATGGACAAAAATCTTTTCTATTGGATCGACGCTATTTGGGGAAGAATTAAACTAATGAGAAAACTGAAAAGCTATAAAGATTAGGCATTGAAAAGCTCCGCATATAATCAGCGGAGCTTTTTGTGATAAAAGAACTATAATTCAACAGTCATCTTCGTTCCATCTTTAAAAAGTAGAACTACTGTCTGATTCGGCATTATGGTCATATTTTTTACGAGAATATTCCATAACTCCTCGTCAAAGCTCTGAATTATCCTATCTTCTTTTTCGAGCGTCTTTAGGAATAACGCTATCTGCTCCTTTTGGGAGCGTATACTTTGAAGCTGTTTTTCGAGAATGCCAATCTCGTCTTCTAGCTGAAGTCTCCTAGAGTTAAGGCTTTCAAAATTGGCCCTATACTCCTCTTGGTTCTGAGATATAACGGAGTTTTGCTCAATAAGCTGGCGCAACTGCTGCGTTAACTCGTTGTATTGTTTGGTTATATCTTCGAGTTCCGCTTGGATATTTTGCGTATTGTCCAGGCTTTCGAGCCTAGAGGTTATTTTAGAGAAGTAATACTTCTTATTTGCAATCAGCGAATTGAACCCTCGGACAAAAGCATCTTTAATTGCTTCTTCTGTAATGCTAGGTGTTTCGCAAGTCTGGCTTCCGGAGTATTTCTTGTTACAGTACCAATAGTGAGCCTTACTCTTGCCGGTAGAATTCTTTACTTTTCTGCCGTAGCAGCAACCGCAATCTCCGCAGATAATCTTTGAAGAAAAGATACTAGTGCTTCTGGCTCTATTGCGCTCTCTAGTTTGAAGTTCGGTTTGAACTAAATTGAAGAGATCAGGGCTAATAATCGCCGGATGAGATCCCTCGACATAGTACTGTGGAAGTTCGCCGGTATTCTTTTTCCTTTTCTTATTAAGAAAATCTATCGCATAAGATTTCTGGAGAAGAGCATCGCCTTTGTACTTTTCATTGCTAAGAATACTCTTTACAGTACTAACGCTCCACTTATGGTTCTTTTTAGGTGTTGGGATATTCTTTGCGTCAAGTATAGTGCAGATATTTCGGATGGTATTTCCTTTTAGAAATAGGGCATATATTTCTCGGACTATTTTCGCTTCAGCTTCATCAATTACGGTATTTCCATTCTCGTCGAGCTTGTATCCTAGGAAACCTTTCCTTGCTACATATACTTTTCCGTCAGCCATGCTTTTACGCTTGCCCCAGGTAACGTTCTCGCTGATAGAGCGGCTTTCTTCCTGAGCAATAGACGACATGATAGTAAGCATGAGCTCGCCTTTGGAGTCTAAAGTGTAGATGTTTTCCTTTTCAAAATAAACCTCTATGCCTTTCTCCTTTAGCTTTCTTATAGTAACGAGTGAATCTACGGTATTTCTAGCGAAACGGGAAATTGACTTAGTGAGGATTAAGTCAATCTTTCCGGACAGAGCATCTTTGATCATGCGGTTAAAGCCATCGCGATGTTTGATATTAGTTCCTGAAATGCCTTCATCGGAATAGATTCCCGCAAACTCCCAGTCCGGGTTGCTTTGGATATAATTGGTGTAGAAGTTTACCTGAGCTTCATAGCTCGACTGCTGCTCATCCTGCTCGGTAGAAACGCGAGCATAGGCGGCTACTCTTTTCTTTCGAGTTTTTCCGTCATTCGTGAAAGCTGCTTCGGGAATTTTGGCTTCAATTTTTCTAATTACCGCCATTATTGTTCCTCCTATATCTTTCGGCAGTCTTTCTTCCTGCCGCTTCTCGCATTTCTTTAGTCCAGGATTCGCTCCTGGATTTTTGCTTCCATTCGAGCGTTTTAACCTCGCCGTTATTAAAGTGAAACTCTAAAATATTGTTCTCGCAGATTATGATTTCTTTTAATACTGAACGGATGTCTATGTCGTCAATTCGCTCAATTCCGAGAACTTTGGTTACTGATTCGGTAAGGATATCGTCTCGTATTCGTTTAGAATTGCAATATTTTTGACCAAAGTCATGATAAGTGCTGCAAGTCCAAACATATCTTCCACAGTTCTTCTTTCGCCTATAAGTTTTGCCGCAAATTCCGCATATAAGCAGAGAAGTGAATTGTGTTTTGTATGTAGGCGTATCTGCTTTCTGACGACTATCGTTTACTGCTTTTCTGCGCATCATCTCTTCTTGCACCTGGTAAAATGTGTTCTCGTCAACAATCGCCTCATGACTGCCTATAACTTCGTACATTGGCTTCTCTCCGTGGTTTTCCATTCGCTGTTTCGAGATATAGTCTTTGGTATATGTTTTCTGAAGAAGTAGATTGCCAATATATACTTCGTCTTTGAGCATTTTGTAGATTCTATGGCCTTTCCATTTACCGCCGAGTCTAGTAGGTGTATTTCGGTCGTTAAGTAGCTTAGCGATTCTCATAGTGCCATAACCTGATAGATATAGATTGAAGATTTCTCTTACTACTTCTGCCTCTTTAGGCTCAACTACGAATTTGCCTCTGTCGTATCTGTATCCATAATACAAGCAAGTGCTAGGCATTCCGTTCTCAAATAGCTTATGTATTCGCCAGAGCTGATTTTCGCTAGCCGATCTTGCTTCCTCTTGGGCGTAAGATGCCAGCAGCGTTATCATGAACTCGCCTTCGGAACTTAATGTATGTATATTCTCTTTCTCGAAATATACATCAATACCTAGTGTTTTCAGCTCTCTTATAGTTTGCAGTAGGATGACCGTATTTCTAGCAAACCTTGTTATCGATTTTGCGATAATAAGATCAATCCTATTGTTCCTGCAATCTTCCAACATCTTTTGGAATCCTGGTCTATCTTCTTTTGTTCCTGATATACCTTCGTCGGAATAGATTTCAATTAGCTCCCAACCAGGATGGTTGGTGATGTAGTTATTGTAGTAGCTGACCTGTGCGGATAAAGACTGCAGCATGGCGTCTTTATCTGAAGAAACTCGTGCATAGGCCGCAACGCGCTTAGAGACGACCGTTGGCGCGAATTTCGCTTCGATTCTTTTTACTGTAGCCATATTATCCCTCCTTGTAGCATGGCGGTCCCCGAAGAGACCGCCACTAATGTACTTACTCGTTTATCTTGCGAATACTGTCTACGCCATAAGCCACACCAAGGCCAGAGCCGTTATCCCAGGCAACAAATATTGTACCCATATCATCGATAACTTTTACTGTTCCTTTAAGGCCGGGAGTAAGCTTGGTATATGGATCGTCCATATGTACGAGCTCGACTCTCGTTCCTGCAGGGTAAGTCTCTTTGAGGTGCTTAAGTTCGCGTTCGCTGATATCTCTCATGATTTTTACCTCCTTCATGTCATCATATTCATCACTCTCTTCAGAGAAGAAAGCAAGTCTTTTGAGGTTTATTTCCGGTTGTTAGCAACGGCATCGTAGAGCTTCTGTGGATTTAATCCGCAATTACGGTAGCCTTCTGCGATTACGCGTACATAAAACGACGACGGATGATTGTAGCCGAATAAAGGGTTTTCGTTCATGATATAGGCCATACCGCTATACTGTCTGCCGTTTACATCGACATTGATAATTTCCTTGCGATATAAATGAGGGTAACCCTCGTAGATATCTAAGGATTTCTCGTCTTTGGGGCGTATCTTCCAAATAAGAACAGGTACGCTGCAGCCTTCGGCTTTTTCGATAGTAGCTACGGCAGATTCAGTTCTTCCGTAGAAGCGAAGACGATAGTCTTTAACTTCTCCAACTGCAATTATCTTTGCCGTCGGGCAGCGTCTCTCCATCTGAGCTATGTTCATATTGGAGCCGTAGGCTATATACAGTTTTTCGCGTTTCATACGAGCACCTCCAATTATTCATCGTCCGTATCATCGACGGATACTATGTTTACATACTCGCCGATTATACAAAGCGCTTCGTCATAGCTGCCGGACGAGAGAACTCTTTTCTGCATTGCTGAAGCTTGGCTGCTTTGCCCGTGTTTCTTAAGAGTTTTTGAGGCTATACCTACAAGATTAAAGATATTACCGTCAGCGCCAATTAATGGGCAATCAGGCTTATCCGATATTCTACCAAGATACGCCAAACTTGTTTGACAACATTTCTCTCGCCTCCATTCGAGAATCTTGATCGTGCGTTTATACCCGAAAAAGAGACCTGCGACGTGCGCAGATTTCTCGCTACGCACGTCGTGTGACTATTGATTTTAATGTGCTTCGGATCTTGTCCGATACCTATTTGAAAGCCCCTATTCCTCCTTTCGTGGGCTTTCCGTTGGATTGTTATCGTGCGTTACCGAATCATCAGCTTCGCACAAGGAGCCGATTAGTGGCTTATATTCCTCAATCAGCATTTTGTTGACCTCGGCATATTGTTCCGGAGTAATCAGCTCCATAGCGAGAAGCTGCTTGGCGAGAGCCTTTTCGATTACATATCCAAGTTCGTGATCGTATTTGTTATCCTTCATGTTCCTTTACCTTTTCGCAGTAGCACTTCCTACTGCAATATCTTTTATTAGGGTTACCTTTGCTTATAAATGTTTTTCCGCAATTCGCGCATATGTGTATAGTTTTTATGTCCTTCTTTCGCTCGTTCCAGTAAGCAAATCTGCATTGATTCGAGCAGAAATTCTTGTGGCGACCTTTCTTAGACTCAGGGAAGAGAAGGCCGCACTGAAGGCATATGTGCGTATTACTGCTCTTAGCTTTAAGCTTTGAGCGGCGTGATTTTATAGTGTTTACTGAAATGTTCAACTCTTTAGATATTTCACTGTTAGACCATCCGTCTAGAATGAGCTGATCGACTTTTGTATTGTGCATACCATTCCTTTCTACCCGAAGACCTGGGGCATACAAGCCTATAACACTACCTAGGCTCAATCAGGCCTTTCCGCAATATTACTAGGCTTTATATTCATAAAGCATCTCATTCGATTACAGAACCTAAGTAAGTCATTTGTTTCGACCATGACAGGTGCAAGCAATTCGCTAACATCTTCTCCATATTCATCAAGTACTGCTAAGACACGTCTCGCATTTTCGCAATCTTCACGTAACATTTCTAATGTAGAGTTATATTCGTCATATAGCTCAAGAATGAAGATTTCTTCATTTGTCATTATTATTGTCGCCGTTTAGGATGAAGTTTAGATATGCAAGTCTGTCTTCCTCGATTAGCATCACGAGTTCGTAATACTCCTCTCGGTTAGCAATTTCCTGAACGGTACGGGTATCAAACATGTTAGTTTCACCCGAATCGCGGATAGCGATGATTTGTTCTTTGATTTTATCCGTGATAGGCTTTGTACTATCAGCTTTCTTTTTATTCATAAGATCCTTTCGGATTAAAGTTTGTATTGGGCGCAAAAACCTTACCCGCGCCTGCGGAATGCTATGGCTTGTATGCGCCAAGTCTTCGGGATTTTACTTAATAAAGCGTACTTGGATCGCAGCCGTTGATGATAATATCGCCGAGCTCGTCCATTGTTATTACGCGAAATAGTTTGGGTTTGTTTGAAAACTCACTTTTTATCTTTTCTTCAAGCTTATCTTTCCGGCTAATGTCCGGCACTATCCATAGCGTTATAGGGAATACTGCATTATTACGCTGTTCGAGCGAAGTATTATAGTAGCTATGGTAGCGCTCGCATTTGAATATGATAGTTGCCGGAGATTCCGTGCTTAAATCCACCTCAATAAACCATCTGTCTTCGAATCCGTCGGAATGAGTAACTATGAACAGATCCGGGTTCAATGATATTCGCTTACCGGCGTACACATACTGACGCCAGCACTCAGGCTCGAATTCTACCTCCTTTAGGAATAGCTTGTCTGTGTTTCTGCATAGCTCAACTATCCTGATATAGCATTCGGCTACGGATAATGTATGTCGCATAAATGAATATGATGGCTCCACGAAGCGTTTCCTGGAAGTGTCTCCCGGACCGTTCATATTTACGAATCTCATTCCACCCTCGGTAAGGTGCCAGACGTATGATGCGGATCCTGCTCGCACTCCACCAATCCTACGTTCAAACGAAGACACTAAGCCGTTTAATCTGAGCTTCTTCATAGCTCTGGTAGTTGCAGACATAGCAGCCTTCTGAGACGCGGATTTATAGAAATGAAGTCGCTGAATCTGATTGGTCATTAGATACCGGCAGCTTGATAGGCTGGCAAGTATATCCTTGTCTTTTGAGGTAAGTGAGTCCCTGAGCATCTCCAGTCTTGATTGACTGAGCCTGATGGTCATATGCCTCGCCTCACTTGTTTTAATCACCGTTGGAATACGGTAGTAGTCGCTTCCGTTGTTGTCTGAATTTGCCGTTTTTGCGGCCATTGTGGGAATATTTGATTGGTCTCGAATATTCGGTCGAAGCTTCATCATATTTTACGGCGTCCTATTGGTGCTTGAGTGGCCTCTGGGGCAGGAGTCTCATCGCTGCGCCTGAGCAATTCGAGGAATTCCTCCTCGACCTCTTCAATAGGTCGACCGTAGGTGGTCTGACTTAACGCTCTCAGCTCAGCCGGATTTTTGAGGCTAGCCGGAGGTGGTAAAGTTTTACCATGAATCCATCCTGTACTTTTACCGTCAGACATAACATTTGTATATACTTCATATCTTGGCAGCGTCATGAAGTCCAGCGCTTCAAGATTAGGAGCCATAGCTGCAACTTCTTTTGCATCTGATGAATTTAGTCCGAATATGATTTTGTTTCTTGCGTTTGCATCGATACCGGCTTTAAGCTCCGGTGGTAGCTGCGCTCTATACTGATGTGCCATCGTAATACTTACGCCAAGTCCACGAGCTTGAGCTAATGCATCTGCTAGATCTGTCGGTAGACTTAAGTAGTCTTGAAGCTCGTCAATATATAGCGAAATGATATGCCGCTTCTCAGCCGGTATATTCGCGCGAGAAAGGGTTAGTGTCCAGGTTAGGCCAACTATAAGGGAACCGAGTAGCTTGGCGCTTTCTGCGCCGACTGTGCCCTTGTTGAGCGGTACTAGGACTATTTTTCGTTTGTAGAATAAATCTGTGAGCTGAAACTTAGGTTCGCTCTGTCCGAGAATAGCTCTTAAGCCCGGACGATATAGGAATTGCCTGATCTTGTTAAGTACGGGTGCTATTTCTTGCTTGCGCTCACTATCGCGCATATTGTCATAGGAGTTCCAGAATGGCTTTAAAGCAATCTGGTCTTTTATTTTATCCGTAAGGCTATGCCTGAAGTTTTCGTCGGTGAGTATCTGCGGCAGCCAGAGCAGCGAGGATCCTTTTACCTCCGCCAGCGTCAATAGAGCTGCGCTCAGTACGTCTTGACTACGAATACCCCAGTTTTCTGCAAATATCTCTTTAAACACTGCAAGTATTGCATCTGCAATAAGAACAGGATTACCCGGCAGCGATAACGGATTAAAGCCAACAGGACACGGATCTGACGGATCAATAACCACTACGTCGTTATATCTGCTCTCAGGTATGCGTTCCAGAATACTATTAACAAGGTCCGCTTTCGGATCAATGACTAATACGCTTCGTCCAGCGTAAATATCCGAAAGAATCAGATTTTGCATTGCCGTAGATTTACCAGAGCCTGTCGGTCCGAGCAGAATTGTATGCTCGAGCCCGTCTTTCGGCGATATGCTTAGTTTCTTACTATTAATGCCGTCTTTGCTCATAGCGAATGTTCTATCATTCATGCGATTTGTAGGTTCGCGATACCATGACGGCGGTAATGTAGTTTTCGGATGAAGCCCGTTTGTTCCCGGCAGTTCTTCGTCTCCGACCGGCAGCATGAGGAAGCTTGCGACTTCTTTAACTGATAGACGTAAAGGGAAATGCCACGGAACATGAGCCATGTTAAGGTTTTGAGTTTTTTCGCTGTCGGTATAGATTCTTACGCCAGCAGACTCTAGAGTTCTTAAGGCGCTCAGTACACCGTTAATATTGCCCCTGGCGTATTCGCCGCTTGCGCCAATGCGAATTAATGCCTGAAAGCAATGTTGTTCAGATTTCTCCTTGATGGACTTTCTGGCTTCATTGGTTATCTGCTCTGTGCTGCCGAAAATAGTCTGAAGCCAGGAAGCGTGAGGATCCGGAAAAGTCTTAGGTACGATTGTCGGAGCGTAAGAGCCTCCGAGCACGATTTGGAGTACGGCGCTATCTTCGCCTCGTACATTAGCAAGTGCTGCTAATCCTGCTCGAACGGTAGATGTCATAACATTTGTATTTAGCGCCAGAGAAGGTTTAGTTATACTCACTTTACGAGCTACCCGCATTGGAACGCGCGTATGCGCCGGGAGGGGATATATTGCTATATCCCCATGAATCTTGATTGATTCGGCGATTTTATTCATGTATTTTCTGTCAGCGCCAATGATATTTTTAACGTAACCTTTGTGACTGCGAGATTCCCATATGATGGGGCCGCGACCTTCGATTGTTGCAAGATGAGTGAGCATTTCGTAAACACTATCTTCGTTGAATGGCCTTTGCCATGCTACTTCTCTCCATTCAATGTTGTCTATGCTATGCTTTGCCATCTGCTTCGCCTCCTACCATTTGGTTTCGTTGTGCTTCTTCCAAATGCGATAAATTAAGATACCTGTCAGTATAAGCGTAACAATTATGACGAGTATGGGCCAAACATCCATAATGTAACAAACGCCCAATCTTATGAGAAATGATGCTATCGCGAACATTATCGCTATTTCTAACAGGCGAGCTATTAAACTCTTTGGTTGCTTGTCCACGCATATCAATCCTCCTCGTTATTATCGCGAACCTTTTCGCTGTACTCAGGAACGGGATAGCCCGGAATTACAATATCCGAATCTATCTGGTTGCCCCATGCATCCCATCCGGGCTGATGACGTCTTGCAAACAACTCAAGATACGGTCCAGGCGAGCAGCGTTCGATAATTGCATATTGTTCTTCTGGCTTATGCGAATGATCTTGTAAAGGTGCGAACAGCCAGTTTGGCTGAGCCTTGAATTTTATAGGTGCTTTGCCGCGAGTGCCGAATAATACGGTTTCGCTTGCATTTCTTAGGTAGTTTCCGAGTCCAAGACGAGGCTTGATCCAGAAGAACGGCGACCTATATGTAAATCCCCATGCTTCCATTACCTCGATACCTTCCTTGAGGAGGCCATTGGTAACCCAGAGCCATAAATGTGCGTCTTCTGTGCAAAAGTCAGCTACCGGCATATTTTTAATGTCATCAAGTGTCATTAGGTCGTAATGACTGGCAGCGCCGCGTTTGCCTTGCTGATTTATATTCCACGGCGGATCTGCCATGATGGTTGAGTATTTGGGCTTTTCTTTATTCAATATCCATTTTCCTTTCGTTTAAGTTGCTTTGCGGCAGAGTAAACCACACTTTTTGCTTGACATAAAGGACTTTTTATTGCGGAATTTTTAGCGATACAACAGGGGTTAACAGATATAAACCGCTGTTTAATGGCTATCGAAAAACGGTGTTGTTTTTCTGCCGCAAAGATATTGATTTTACATTTTTACCAGTGTTGGTTCTTCGATAGAACCTTCGATTTTATAGATATTGTCGTCGTTAGCATTGATGCTTGCAAAGGCGTCGATAAGTCGACCTTCAATTACTGCCTTGAACGATCTAACGGTAAGGCTGTTCTCTGAAGATACTTCGTCTATGATACCCTGCATCACACCCTTGGATATATAGCCAATACGAACACCATATTCGAACCCAGTTTCAATTATTTGCTTTGCAAGTATTTTTGCCTTAGCCTCGTTGCTCAGTGGTTTATACTCAACAAAACCATGAAATCTACTGGCAATTTCTGCGAGGGTGCCGCATTTAATAAACTCGCGGCGAGCTTGTTCGGTTTGTTTATAGATGCGCTGAGTAATACTTTCTTCTATATCGACCGGCGCTTCTTCTTTCGTATAAGCAACCTTAACAGCTCCGTCATCAAAGGAAATATCCTCTACGTCATTAGAAATTGAGAAACCGATGGGGTTCTTTGGGGTATCCTGATTATCGCCGGATAATATATAGTTGCTAGTGAAGAAGAATATGCAGTGCTTAAAGTCGAACTCGCGGCTTTCGTCAGGAAGTCTTGAGCGTGACGCGCATCTGCCTTCATCGAGTATAGCCATAAAAGTCTTTAGGACTTGTGGGTGAGCCTTATCTAGCTCATCAAAAATAAATACAGTGTAGGGATTATCGAGAACGGCCTCGAAAACGGGCTTATCTTCGTAGCCGACATATCCGGGCGGAGAACCAATCAGTCTATATACTGTATGGGCTTCCGTGAAAGTATTCAGGTCTGTCCATACCGTTGCATACGTATGGCCGCTTTGCTTCGATAATATGCTCGCTAAACACTTAGCAGTTTCAGATTTACCTATTCCGGGCGGACCATATGCTAGTAGTGACAATGGTTTCTTAGGTCTTTTCTTCTTAGTAAATGCGGCTGTTTGGAAGCAGACCGTATCTACGGCGTCGTCTTGGCCTATAATGGACTTCTTCATTTCCTTACGTAGACTGTCGAAGGACAATGTTTGCTCAATGGCCTGTTCGGGTGGAATCGTTATGTTGGACCAATCCGCGACTTTTGATTCTTCGTTAGATTCCCCAGAGCCTTCCGGCTCCGGAGAATCCTCCTTGAATTTTCGACATAGCCTCACGAATGAAGCCCAATCCTTACTCGTGATCTGGTTGTACTTGAATAGCTTATAGAGTGACGGGTTATGTCCGCGATATCTTATGTCTTCATGGCAGTAGATATTATAGCTATCACCGTCTTTTCCTATGCTTATTGTTGCTGTATTGGGTGTGCATACTTCCGGTAACTCACAGTCATCAAAAGTATAAACGCATGGACTAGCAGAGTCGACTGCTGCTTTGAGATCGTCAAAGTCCTCCTTGGGCGCTATGGAAAAATCCGTAATCTTCATATCAGATCCCTCCTGGTATCTTTGATTCTGTCCTTGCTTTTCAGAAGGTTGCCCTCGCCGCCGCATAACGGGCAGTTATCGTTGGGCTCCTGCGGTATCCATACTGTACTGTCGCAGAACGCAAACTCCTTATCGAAAGCGTCATCAAAAATGTCGTTCTTAATTACGTTATCAAATGGCGTTATATTGATCTGAATGAAGTTGCGATCCGCTACGCGATCAAGTATCTTGCCGTATCGGCCTCTTTCGCAGCCATACTGGAGAAGCATTAAGCTTATCTGTCCGCATATAGCGTTTACGCGACCGGTAGAGAAGATGGTTGAGCATGAGCTGGTTACGTTATTGTTAAAACCATGTCTGTAGGCCTGATATCGAGATTCTGTAGCACATCTATGACAGCTTGCCGTTACGCCTGGGTACGAAAAGAATACTTCGGCGGCATCGCCATTTTTATACATCTGTGCCGATATGAAGGGAGTGCCGAACTTTACTGCAAGTGCTGCGGCTCTTGCCTGAGCATAGAAATCATCAGTAAAAGCAGCGATTAGGTAGTCCTCCGGGTGTTTTAATATACCCTTGCCAACCAAAGAAACAAACTCCTCGTCGGAAATACTATCATCAAGGCGACGCTGAATAGCCTTAACGCTTGCCGATGGATTGACATCAAGGATCTTCTCCTTGGCTACTTCGACTTTGCCTTTACCTAAATTGGATATCTCTGCGTACTGGTTAGCGATATTGGTGTCCTGATAGTAATCGTGATCAAACACTACATATTTCGATACGCCGCATCGCGCCATGTCTACGTAATATAGCTGAGCTCCGCCGCTACCTAACGCAACAATAGTCTTGTTCTTCATTACGTCCATATCGATAGCTTGTTCGATTCTGTCGTATTTATGGCTAGTGACACGTTCATGGTCTGACTTTACTTTAGGCTTCAGTTCTGTCTCGTAGTCTTCCGCTACCTCATACAGGACTTCTTCGGTTTTCTTGTGTGATTTTCTTGGATATACTCTGAAAAAGCGTATATCCAGAGAGTTGCCTTTTCTTCTTTGGCCTACGCCAACATCGAAAAACGGAATATAGTATGCATCGATGATCCTTTTTGCGTATTCCTCGTCTGCGTCCGAATAATAAGGGCAACCATCCGGGTGCGAGTGTACGATTCCCGTAACATACTTATCGCTTGCAATGGCTCTACCGATTTTAGGGCTCATTATCGCCGTATCGGGTGAGTAAGCAGCAGCGGAAGTGTTTGCGCTGAAGTCGTATATGAAGTCATTGATGGTTACTTTGTCGCCTTCGATATTGGATATTGTATATCCGCCTTGTTCTGGAATCTGGGAACCGAGCGTCGCAATAATCTTCTCGAAGACTTCCTTTTTTATTCGTATTTTGGTCTTTGCCTTAGCTCTGCGGTTAAACATTAGAACCCCTCCTTGTCTCGCAGTTCTCTGCAAACTTCGTCGAAGGGACGTCCCGTATTTAACATTATCGAAGTGGTATCTGCCCACAACGAAGCTACAGCTTTGGCTTGTTCGAATGTGTTGATTAATCCGCCCCAACAGATATAGTCATAATCCTCACCGGCATCATGGAGGCGATGGGTAGCGTGAAAATCTCTTCTGAGGCGAAAACCATAGCGAATATGATTGATAATATATATTCGCCATGTTCGGAGATCTGGATAGTAACAGAAGAGAAAATCAAATCGCATTCTTCCGTCACTACTCAGATACTCCATAGGAATGAATTGTTCTTCCATTTGGGTACCTCCTTTCGGAGGACGCCAAGAAGACGTCCTCCTTGGCTTTTACATTATTTAGATAAATGTATTACCTAAAAGTTCCCGGCGGGAGATCTCCTTGACGGCCTCCATTAAATGTGCCCTCAGGGAGGAAAAGAGTAAGTCTTTTCATGGTGCCACACCTCCTTTCATGCACCTTTTTGTGAAAAGGCTTGAAGAAAAACGTCAGAATACTTGAAAAATTATTGAAAATATGGTATAATATTAGGATAAGTTGAGATCGAATACAAAATATTTGCTTCTTCGATTCTGATTTTTCTTTCTGCGAGTATTTTATCATATGCGAGGTTTAATTCTGAGACATTTTTGATGAAAACGGCCCCCTAAAAAGACAAATTGTATTCCTTAAGAGACAAAATGCGAGGTGAGTAGTATTGGATGAGTGGAATAGATTAACCCCCTTTGGAATAATTGATAATATATTAAGAGATCATTCCGAAGGGCTTATTCATGCTATAGAGCTAATAGACTATGGTTTGCCGGTTGAAAATCGTTATGGAGGAAGCGGTATTGCGCCGTTAGAGGATTATACGATTGGTTCTGCCTTTGAAAGTAAACTAAGAACAAAAAGAAAAATACCAAACAAGAAGCCAATTTGTGCGTTAGATCTCTATCGTTTAGAAAGCGCCGTAGATAATTGCTTTGAGTGCTTCGCTCATAGTGGTGACCTAAAAGAGATTATTAGCAAAGAATCGTTTCAAAAAGACTTATTTGAAATGGCAAAATTTCGAGACATTTCAACATTTGGAATATTATATTTGGAGACTATCAAAAACGATCCAATAAAGTTATTCTCCGAACTTTATGTGTTTTCCGTAATTTGGGATGAGCCCTATTGGTGGAAAAAGAATTATAATAAAAAAATCGAATCTATAGATCCTCACAGGATACACAACTTACTTTTTAACAGGAGTAGCAACTACATATGTAGAGATAAATATATAAGAGAACTGCTACCGTTTACCGACGGCGGGAACAGGGTTCTTTTATATGGAATTCCAGGCAACGGTAAAACGCAGCTTGCTATCGAGATGTGCTATATTTCTGTAGTAAAAAATAAGACGGTGGTATGGTGCGATGCAAGCTCTTTAACAGCACTAATGAGATCATATGTGGGATTCCTTTCGATCAATAATATTCGAGTAAGTGATTCGATGACTTCTCAAATAGTTATTAAGTTGTCAAAATGGTGTAGCGATAATAAGAATTGGCTTTTTGTACTTGATAACTATAATAGTGAGGGTTTTGAGGAGTATGGTTCAATAGAGCCTTTTTTGCCAAAGTCAGATAATGGCAGCCTCTTTTTTACGGCTATTAAGAAAGAGATCTTGGCAAATGTGAATTATGTGCAGGTTGATAGTTTTACAAGGAACGAGTCTTTTGAATTTTTATCCTCTGTTTTGAAGCATGGTACCTTAAAAGAAGATATCGACAAAATTATAGAGCGACTAGGTTGTCTTCCGCTCGCACTTACACAAGCTGCTGTTTATTTAAACCGTAATCAAAATGTGTCTATCGATGAATACACCGACCTTTTAAATGAAGCAACTATCTCTTTTCATGAAGAAGTGTCTGGCGACAATCAGCATAAGGCGTCTCTATATGCTTCGATTGTCACGAATATTGATAATTTATTAGACGGAACCAAGCTCAGTAGGAAGGCATGCTTCTTACTATTCATGCTATCGTTTTTTCCAGAAAGCGGCATATCCGGATATTTTCTTAACAGGGTATGTTATTACCCATATAGATATACTGAAGGAAACTACAATCTTGACGGCAAAGTTGTAGTTCCGCATTTATACTCGAATGCTGGAGCTATTGCTTTAGATGCTATAGCGCAAGAATCATTGGAATCATATCAATTAAAACTGTATGATAAAAAAGAATTCTTTCAAATAATTGATGTGCTTTTAGAATCCGGGTTATGTGATGTTATTTATGGTAACGATCCCCTGTACACTATAGGATATTTTGGCAAGGTGACATGGATAAAAACTCATAAACTGGTGCAGGAGTCCATAAGAGAGTATCTTACTAATTCTGAAGATATGAAATGCTACCTAGGTGGCGTTATAGATTTAATACTAAGAATGTTTTATTTGATATCTTCTGCGCACAAGCCATTTGTATATTATGGTGAATTATTTGAACTTGTAGTGATATGCATGGAGGTTATGCAAAACATAGAAGACTCTAAAATAGAAAAAGATGAATTAGATTTTGCGCTATATCGTAATTCGCTTACATTCACTAGTACGATTGAACAAATAGTATCGAATCGAATTATTCGTGATTATACAAATAAGAAATTAACCTACGAGCAAGTAAGGCGCTGGGATAGAATTATAGAATTAACGAAAAAGAATAACCCAAATGAATTATTCGTAAAAGAATTTGAATATTGTTCGCTTTTCACGCCGTTTAGAGGAAGACATAATCTTGAGCGCTTGGATCATGCTTTTTCATTAATGTATGAGGCCTTAGCATCAAGCGAAGATGATGAGCTGGAAGAGGTTATAAGTGGTTATCGGAACTCATTAATTTCGATATTGCTCAAAGGTGATATGATCGGATATCGTGATTATATCAACTCGCTTCTGGATGACATATATGAGGCATTTCCTCATATTGATCGGGTTAAGGCATCTGGATTTGGCGTAATACAGGTTTTGGATAATGAAGTTATTAGTGAGATAACTAAAATATACGAAAACAACAATATTGAAGTTATAAAAATCGGATACTATGTTGAGAACGGTGATGAGCCGAAATGTCTTGGATTTATTCCGGACAATCATGGTGATGACATAATTAATCGTTATTCGGTATAGAAGCAACATATAAAGCGATAAGCTGTTTTTGGTGGCTTAAATGGTATAATACGGTTTATAAATAACCAGATTATAAACTTGTGTCTGGAGGAAAATATGAGCAAAGTACAGTCTGAATATGACGTAGAAATTAAATTCATAGATAGGCTCGAAAGTATTGGATATGAGTATGCGGAATTAAAAAACTACGATGACGTTATTGCTAATTTCAGGGATAAACTCGCATCTTTTAATTCGGATGTTCTAGTAGAAGCCAAAGGAGAAGCTTCTTTTTCCGATTCCGAGTTCGACAGAATTATGATCCATGTCGATAATAAATCCGTCTATGAATCGGCAAAAATAATGCGAGATAAGTATGTTCTTACTCTTGATAATGGGAAGACGGTATATCTTAAATTCTTTTCATTTGATGTAAACAAAAACATCTATCAAGTATCTCATCAGATCACTATGGATAAGGGCCATAAAGATGACGTTGCCTACAAAAATAGGTACGACGTAACAATCCTTATTAACGGTCTTCCGATGATTCAGGTAGAACTTAAGCGTCCGGGCGTTGAGATAAATGAGGCTATTAACCAGATAAACAGATATAGGAAGTTTTCATTTAAGGGACTATTCCGCTATCTGCAGGTTTTTGTTGTATCGAATTCTGTTCAGACCAAATATTTCTGCAATGAAAACGAAATGATGAATGGCCAGTATAATCCTATCTTAAAGAGTCTCGTATTCTTCTGGACAGATGATCAAAATAAACGCATTAACACCCTTGAAGACTTTACTGCGGAATTCTTTAGGAAAGCCGCAATTACCGAAATGCTCGACAAATTCATTGTCATAAAGAGTACGGAACCTCTGCTTATGGTCATGAGGCCATATCAGATATATGCTGTAAAAGCAGCTAAGCGTCGTATTTTGCAAGAAAATCAGAATGGTTACGTATTTGCTTGTACTGGTTCCGGCAAGACCTTGACGAGTTTTAAGCTGGCTCAATTGTTACGAGATGAGCCGACCATCGATAAGGTTATATTTCTTATTGATAGAAAAGATCTCGACGATCAAACTGTTGATGAATACAATAGTTTCGAAAAGGACTGTGTCGATAACTCAAACAGTACTTATGTGCTTACGAAGCAGCTTGAGCAAGAAGATAAGAAGCTTATCGTAACAACAATTCAAAAAATGGCAAACGCCGTAAAATCTCAACGCTACGCTAAGCTGATGGACAGCTACCGCGATAAAAAAGTAATATTTATTATTGATGAATGCCATCGAAGCCAGTTCGGTAAAATGCATGGTGATATTGAAAAGCACTTCGTAAATGCCAACTATATAGGCTTTACGGGCACTCCTATTTTTGAAGAAAATAAAGGAACGGCTAAGAGGACGACGGCGGATCTATTTAGTGCCGGAGAAAAAATGGATCCTTGCCTTCACAAGTATATGATTAAAGATGCAATTGCCGATGGCAATGTTCTCCGTTTCTCAGTAGAATATCAAAGAACTATTTTTGCTCATCAAATAGCTTTGAAAAGCATCGATCCAGAACAACTTGATGATCCGGAATACTGCAAGCGTCATAATATCGATATAGATGGCTTGTATCACCATGATGAACGTATTCGTAGGGTAGCCAAGCATATATTCGAACACCACGATCAGCACGTTCATCCTCAAGGTAAAGATATTTATACTGCGCTTTTTGCCGTTGATAGCATTAAAACGCTTGGTCAGTACTATGATATCTTTAAAGAACTCAATGAGGCTCGCGATGTAGATAAGCGCTATAAGGTCGCTGCTATCTTTAGTTATGGCGCTAACGAGGATATGGACGGTGTTGGCGACGAGCATTCGGCAGAGTTGCTTACTCGTATCATGAAAGACTATAACGATCTATACGGTACGGCATTTGATCTTGATACCTTTGATGGATATCGTAAAGATATAACAAAGAGAATGAAGCAAAAGGAATTGCCGCAAGTTGATATTCTCTTGGTAGTCAACATGATGCTCACTGGTTTCGATGCAAAGCCTTTGAATACGTTATATCTTGATAAGAATCTTGTATGGCATACGCTTGTACAAGCATATAGCCGTACAAATCGTGTAGACAAACTTACTAAACAGTTTGGCCAGATTGTTTCTTACAGAAATATAAAGAAATGGCAAGATGACGCACTTCGTTTATTCTCGGGCGACGGAGATCCGAATGAATATCTCCTCCAGAGCTATGAATACTATGTTCAGAAATGGATAAATCAAGTTCCGGTAGTTAGAAAAGTATGCCGAACTGTCGATGACGCCGGTCAACTCCAGAATGAAGACGAAATCAGGATGTTTATTCTCGCGTTCAGAACACTTGTCGGTATTCTTGCTACATTAAAGACTTTTAGCAAGTTTGACTGGGCTGATTTAGCTGTTGTAATGGACGAGGATGAGTACGAAGGTTATAAGAGCTGGTATCTGTATTATAAAGACCAGGGCGACGATCCGAATCCGAAGATTCCAGTCCCTGTCGATGTCGATTTCAATATTGAGCTAGTGAGAACAGATAGAATCAATGTGGTCTATATTCTTAACTTACTTAAGGCTGCAACTAAGGACAAATCCGATGCAGAAAAAGAAGCTGATCTTGACCTAATTCTTAGAGAGATTGAGCGTTCCGATAATGAATCGTTGCGTGCCAAAAAAGAGGTTATGAAGGCCTTTATTAAAACAAGGTTCTATGATTTGTCTGAAGATGCCGATATTCAACAAGCTTTTGAGGAGTTCGAAAAAGAAGCCGAAAGGGCAGAAATTGAAGCATTTGCCACTGAACATGGCGTGGATGTATCTGTTATCGATGATATAATGACGGCATATATTTTTAGCGGCAGTATTTCCGATGAAAAGATTCGTAAGAATTTGATGAATTATCATTTTGGATTATTAAAGATAACAAAGCTAACATCCGAGATAAAGCAGTTCATCGTTTCAACTTATAATAAATACCGCGCAGAGGGAGAATAATAATGGCAATTGATAGCGAAAAAGTACAGAAACAGGCAGCAGATCTTTCTGCTTCCCTTTGGGATATTTCCAACACACTAAGAGGCGGAATGGACTCTAGTGAATTTAAGAACTATATACTTGGCACGATTTTTTATCGTTATTTATCTGAGCGCACCGAACTCTATATGCAGGAGATTCTTGAGGAAGATGGACTTTCCTATGATGAAGCTTTTGCTAGTGAAGAATATAGGCCTATCGTTGAGCAGTGGAGTCTTGAGCATCTCGGATACATAATTGAGCCAAAGAATCTTTTTAGAGAGCTTAATAGAAAAATTGTAAGACCTCTAAATGACGGAGACAAATTCTCGATTGAAGACTATGAACGCGCGATTGCTGAACTTACTGGTTCAACACTCGGAACAGAAAGTGAAGCAGCTTTTTCTGGATTGTTTGACGATATGCGCTTGCAGGATTCTCGCCTTGGCGATACTGTTTCCGACAGGACAGATAAAATTGGAAAAGTTATTTCCAAAATTGCAAGCATTGACATGGATTTACATGATCAGCAATTTGATGTGCTTGGTACTGCCTACATGATTCTGATTGGCCTATTTCAGTCAGATGCCGGCAAAAAAGGTGGCGAATTCTTTACGCCTGTTGGGCCAAGTACGCTATGTGCCACGTTGGCGACGGTTGGTCTTGATGAAGCTAAAACTGTTGGCGACTGCACTTGTGGCTCAGCTTCAATGCTTCTCGATGTTAAGAAGCATCTGACAAAGGGTAAAGTCGGTCATTTTTATGGTCAGGAAAACAATCCAACAACCTATAACCTTGCACGCATGAATATGCTCATGCATGGTATTGATTATCAAAATTTCAGCATTTGCAAAGGCGATACTCTAAAGAATGATACCTATGGCAAAACGAAAATGACTGTTCAGGTCTGCAATCCGCCATATTCGCTAAAATGGGATTCGCCGAAAGCTTTGCTCGATGATCCTCGCTATTCTGGCGTAGGTAAGCTTGCTCCAAAATCTGCGGCTGATTTTGCTTTTGTGCAGCATATGATTTATCACATGGATGATACCGACGGTCGTGTTGCCGTATTGTTACCCCATGGAGTTCTGTTTCGCAGTGGAGCCGAGGAGGATATTCGTAAGCATATAATAAAGGATCTTAATAGACTCGATGCGGTTATAGGCCTTCCCGCTAACTTGTTTCATGGTACTTCAATTCCTGTTTGCATTTTAGTTCTCAAAAGTAACCGCAACGGAAATAGCGATAATGTTTTGTTTATTGATGCGAGCAAGGAATATAAACCTGGTAAAAATCAAAATGAGTTAACCGAAAAGCATATTGAAAAAATTGTCGAGACCTATATCGCTCGTAGAGATGTAGACAAATATGCTCATGTAGCCTCTTTGAAAGAGATAGCCGAAAACGATTATAACTGTAATATTCCTCGGTATGTTGATACTTTTAAGGAAGAAGATCTGATAGATATCCAGTCCGTTCGCGCGGAGCTTGAAGACATTATGATAAAGAAACAGGCCGCAATTGATAAGGTGAATACGTCCCTGAAGCTGCTTGGATTGTGAGGTGTGAAATGTTAGTACCGAAATTGAGATTCAAACGCGAGGCTAAGACGTACTATCCTGAATGGAGCAGTCAAAAACTGTCCGCAGTCGCATCAAGGGTAAATCGCAAAAACAAAGGGAATATTACGGATATTCCATTGACTATTGCTTCTCTTTATGGACTTGTAGATCAAAGGGAATATTTCAAAAAGACAATTGCAAGTCAAAATATGGAAGGTTACTATTTACTCAATAATGGCGAGTTTGCGTATAACAAAAGCTATTCGAAGGGGTTTGATTTTGGAGCAATCAAGCGACTTGATAAATATGATTGCGGTGCTCTTTCCACGCTTTACATATGCTTTGCCGTAAATAATAAAGTGAATTCCGATTTTATGACACATTACTTTGATAGTCAGAAATGGAATAAAGAAGTATCAATCAGATGCGCAGAAGGCGCAAGAAATCATGGCTTACTTAATATATCAACCGATGATTTTTTTGATATTAACATCGTATTACCGACAGAGCTTGAGGAACAACAAAAAATCGCCGAATTTCTATCTACTGTTGACGAAGTGATAATGCAATCAGAAGCAGAAGTGCAGAAACTTGAACAACAGAAAAAAGCGGCTATGCAAAAAATCTTTTCACGAGAGTCTCGCTTTAAGCGTGATGACGGTGTGGAGTATCCCGTGTGGGATGATTGTATTTTGAGTGATTATTGCAAAGAACTTAAAACAGCTATCGATCCTCAAAAATACCCAGATGATAACTTCTATGAATATAGTATGCCCGCATTTGATGTGGATAAGAAGCCAAATAGCGTGTTAGGACGTGATATGAACAGTAATCGAAAAATCGTAAGCACTTCTTGTGTTCTGATAAATAAATTAAATGTTCGTAAGAAAAGAATTTGGAAAGTTATAAATCCAGCTATAAATTCAGTTTGCTCAGCTGAATTTATTCTTGTTACTTCCGAAAAAATAAGCATTGACTTTTTGGAACATTTAGCTTTGTCGGATAGTTTTACTGCAAGGCTTCTTGATTGTTCGACGGGCACTTCAAATAGTCAGAAGCGAGTTACTCCTGATATTATTATGGATATGCCAGTTTCGATTCCTTGCCTTGAAGAGCAGCAGAAAATCGCAAACTTTCTCTCTGCTTTTGATGAAGCTATTGGCTACGCAAAGCAGGAACTTGAAAAATGGAAAGAATTGAAAAAAGGCTTGTTGCAGCAGATGTTTGTCTAACTATTCTTGAGATTCGGAGGTGTATTAATGATAAAATTTGATTTGCATATACATTCAATCGCTAGCCAGTATAAAGAAGATGATAATATAGTATCAAAATCGACACCTGAAAATGTCGATGTACTGCTTCAGAAACTAAATGAGCATAATGTTTCTTTATTCTCAATTACCGATCATAATCGCTTTAATGTAGAGCTATATTCCAAAATCGATGAAATGATGTCATCTGATGATTTTCAGTATCGTAATGTCCAGGGAATAGTTGCAGGTGTTGAGTTTGATGTTCGTCTTGATCCTAATATGAGAAAATGTCATATTATTTGTATTTTTGATGCTAAGAACAAAATTGAAAACTATAACAAAATTAAAGAGGCAATCGACCAAAACAAGCTAACCGATCCAACAGACTTTTATGAAAAAGAAGATTTTGAAACTATATTAAAGAATATAGGTTTGAATGTCATACTTATAGCCTGTCAAAGAAGTAGCCTTGCTAATTCTTCAGGAAAACACAATTCTATGAGTGAGTCTACGGAAGATCCTCTAAAAATGATTAGCTCAGGATATATTAGTGCGCTTGAATTCCAAAAACCAAATGTTGAAGGAATCCTAAAAAACAATCTAAAGGAAGCTGATATTAATTCTAGCTTAGTAATGGGGAGCGACTGTCATGAGTGGAGCGCATATCCGATGCATGATGGCCGTTTGAAACAAATAGATTTTCATCACTCGCGCGCAAGGATATTGCCAACTTTTAAAGGACTTTTGATGGCTTTTACTAGTCCACAGACACGTTTCGATGTTGGAGATAATTCGAACACAAACTACATCAAAAGTATGACAATTAATGGCCAGGATATACCTCTTGTCAATGGAATTAACGTAATTATTGGAGAAAACGGCTCTGGAAAGTCATCGTTACTAAACATACTCAATGATGACACGAAGGAAAGCCATGTTAATAAAATAAAAAAAGACAATGAAATTTCCTTCGAATCTGTCGATGGCAATTCCATTAGATATATTGGCCAAGGCGAGATAGTAGCCAAATTTTCGGACAACACATTATTTCGAGATGATTATTACGACAATGTTGATACGAGTGAGTTTCGTACTTTATATGGCAAATTTAAAACCGAATTATACGACTATATAAACTCGAATATAGACACTCATAATTCAATAGAGTCGCTTAAAGAGATGCATCTCGACTTTTTCGAAGATAAAGGGAAGAATTATTATATTAATATTAAGCCGTTTACTGGAAAGAAGAAAACCAGTAATGAGCATAAGAAAAAGCGCAGTGAAGTCACTGAAATTATCAACCGCATTCAGAATATTCAACAAGATAAATATTTTAAGCCGTATTCCAAAGAGTTGGCAACAGTTTTAAGAGATCTTATTTATATTGAAAGAGATATACTGAGTAAATCTAACGACACTGAACGATATATTTTTGTTAAGAATAATATTGAGTCGGCCATGAATACATACAGAGGCAAAGTAAAAGAGGCGTCTTCGGCTTATGATAATGCTACTAATGCCAATAACGAAAAACGACATCAATTTATTGAAGCAATAGTAGATTCTATGTATAAGAAATCGCATCCAAAAGCATTTCCGCCATTACCGCCTAAACTTAGAGGACAAAGTACAAAAACAAATGGTGGATTTTCGTTTAATTGCGAAGCTGCCTATAACGATAAAGACGTAATAGATGATTTTTATTTAAAAATGTTTAATAAGAATTATCGAAGCGAAAAAGCACTTCGCAAGATTTCTACATATAATGAATTTAAAAATGCTATTCGTCAATGCACCAACACTGAAGAAATAAGCGTTGACTATAACAAAAATTATTCCAGTTTTGAAGAAGAAATGATTGCCTGCAAGCGCTATATTGTTGACGGAACAAAAACAAACTTAGGCAATACTCTAGGCGAGATGTCTTTAGCGTATTTTAAATTTACTATGCAGAACGATAGCAGAGATATTTATTTGATCGATCAGCCAGAAGATCATATTTCGAATCTTAATATAACGCGAAAGCTCATTACTTATTTCAACGCCATAAGAAACGAGAAGCAGTTAATTATCGTGTCTCATAATCCTCTTCTTGTTGTTAATCAAGATGCAGATAACGTGATATATATATCGAAATTAAACGACAAGATTGAGGTTAAATCTGGTAGTTTAGAATATGAAAATAGTGAATACTGTATTTTAGATCTTATAGCAGAGCATATGGATGGCGGTACTGAATCGATAAAAAAGAGGTTAAAAGTATATGAATAAAATAATAACCCTAAAGATGAAAGAGGATAAGGATTTAGTAATACTTCGAGATGACGTAGAAAAGATCACTATTCCAAAAGATAATCGTACTATAAAAGCTAATGAGATATTTGATTTATTTGATTACAATGTTGGCGATTCGTACGAAATAAAAATAGATAATGAAAAGAACCTAGATGAGCAAGTTGTCAACTTTTTCCATGAGCTATTAAGTGAGATTTCCGAGCAAATTATTACTTATAAGGAAGAAGAAGACGAATTTGCCAGCCTAGTATCGAACGACGACATTAAGGATCTCGAAGCTTATAAAGTATGAGAGAGGTTTTGAGATAATTGTATAATTTCATAAATACTTATGCTTTGCCAATATATAATATATTTATCATATTGTTTTGCATTTAGTATGTTCTAGGAGGTTGCTGATGGATATTAATCATAAGTTTGATTGGGTAGATTTTTACAAAGAACTTGCGTGGAAGTTACTAGACTTCAAGAATAATCATGCTGCTCTCGTAGACATAGTAAAGAAAGTTTATGAGACTACGGGATTAAATATGCCTACGCTCGAACTAAATGGAAATCTTTTTGATATTGATCCGTTTACTTTCTACGGCATTTTTAATAAATCATCAATGAAAGAATCAAATCGCAAGAGTTTAATATCGACAATTGCCTCATTGATGAATATTGATGCACAAGTGCCTACGTCTTTCAATGGCATCCCTGTGCTTAACAATCAAAATGCGACTTTCTATTGGTTTATAGATACGCGTGGCGAAAACGATATAAACGATCTTTGGGGATTGTTTGAAGCCGCATTGAATTATTCAAATAATCCGACGCAAGAGCATCGCGAACAAATATCTCACTATTTCGATTTGGCAATCGGTAAAAAGGGCAATGGCAATAGCAAGATCACAATGGGGCTATTTTGGATTGCTCCAGATGCATTTCTTAATCTAGATAGTCGCAATGAATGGTATATTTATAAATCAGGAAAAGTGCCTAATGATATTGTCAATTCTCTACCGGCCATCGAGCCTAAAATTGCCTCGAGTAAGTATTTTGACATTCTCGAAAAACTACGCGCTTACCTACAAAGCGGCAGGACTGAATTAAGAGATTTTAAGGAGCTAAGTTCTGAAGCGTGGAAGTATTCGGAAGAGATAAACGAACAAAATCGTAAGGCTGAAAAAGAGTCTGAAGGTGAAGCAATTGCGGATAATAATGTAGAAACTACTCATTATTGGATTTACTCGCCAGGTGATGGTGCGGTATATTGGGAAGATTTTTATAATTCCGGAATAATGGCGATAGGTTGGAATATCGGGAACTTGAACGATTATTCTAGTAAAGAACAGATGAAGTCCGCTATGAAAGAACGCTTCGATCCGGAGTTATCGTATAAAAATGCAGCTCATGCCACATGGCAATTCGCCAATGAAATGAAGCCGGGCGATATAGTATTCGTAAAGAAGGGAATGCATCAGATAGTAGGTCGCGGCGTCGTCGAATCTGACTATTACTATGACGAAAATCAGCCTAATTTTAAAAATGTACGTAAGGTAAAATGGACGCACAAGGGCGAATGGGAGCATCCAGGCCAGGCCGTAATGAAGGCGCTAACCGACATCACTCAATATACAGAATATGTCGAAAAGCTTAATGCGCTATTTGGAAATGAAATAGAAGACGATGCCGAAGAACAAGAAATTGTATATCCTGTATACGATGAGGGACAGTTCCTTGATGAGGTCTATATGGAGGCCGAAGACTATGCTACGCTCGTATCGTTATTGCGAAATAAGAAAAACGTTATCCTGCAGGGCGCACCGGGCGTAGGAAAGACTTTTGCCGCACAGAGGCTTGCCTATTCTATGATGGGCGAAAAGAATAAAGATCGCGTAATGATGGTTCAATTCCATCAAAGCTACTCTTACGAAGATTTTATTATGGGATATCGCCCGACAGAAAATGGATTTGAGCGAAAGGCTGGCGCATTCTACAATTTCTGCAAGAAGGCGCAAGATGATATCGAAAATGACTACTTCTTTATTATTGACGAAATCAATCGCGGCAACCTAAGTAAAATCTTTGGTGAGCTCTTTATGCTTATTGAGAATGACAAACGCGGCATTGGTTTGCAGCTCTTATATTCAAACGAGAAATTCTCTGTTCCAAAGAATGTATATATTATCGGAATGATGAATACTGCCGATCGTAGCTTAGCGCTTCTTGATTATGCTCTTCGCCGCCGCTTTGCGTTCTATAAGATGGCGCCAGGCTTCAATACGAAAGGCTTTAGTGATTATCAGCGAAGCCTCGCAAGCGAAAAATTCGATCGTCTAATCATGGCTATCCGCTCGCTGAATGATGAAATAGCGTCCGACGAATCACTCGGCGAAGGTTTCCGTATCGGTCATAGCTACTTCTGTAACCTAAAAGCAGCCACGGATCAGACCTTATCTGAAATTGTTGAATTCGAAATCATTCCACTTCTCGAAGAATATTGGTTTGACGAACCGAGCAAGGTAAAAACCTGGGCCGACAATCTAAGGAGAGCGATTAATTGATACCTATCAAGAACATATTTTATATGCTTGCCTACGCCTTCAGAACGCTCAATTCGCAAGGATATAAGAAGATAGAAACTGAGGACTTTGAAAATGTCGCCGATTTGTGCTCTGCGATACTAATAAAGGGTGTATCTAGCCAGATTAAGCAAGGTCTCAATAAAGATTATCTTGAACGTGATGAGGCCATATCGTCGCTTCGCGGTAAAATTGACATAACTCAGTCCATAAAAGAGCAGACTATTTTAAGGCGCCAAATGTATTGCTGCTTTGACGAGTTTTCGACGAATTCGTACATGAATCAAATCCTCAAAACTACAATGGGACTTCTCCTACGTTCCAATATCAGCCTTTCGCGCAAAAAAGAACTTAGGCGTCTACTAGTCTATTTCGCCGATGTCGATACTCTAGACATCAATTCGATCGATTGGCATCAAAGATATAATCGTAATAACCAAACCTATCGAATGCTGATATCTATCTGCTATCTTGTCATAAAGGGCTTATTGCAAACTCAAGCGGATGGCTCCACGAAACTTATGGATTTCTTGGACGATCAACATATGCATCGTCTGTACGAAAAATTCATACTCGAGTACTACCGTAAAGAATTCCCAGACATAAAAACCAGCTCACCTCAGATTCCTTGGCAAATCGACGACGGCTACTTTGATATGTTGCCAGTTATGCAAAGCGACGTTGTTCTTGAGTATAGAGATAAGATTTTGATTATTGACGCTAAGTATTATTCTCATAATCTTCAGATTCAATATGATTCTCGATCTATACATTCGGGAAACCTGTATCAAATATTTACATATACGAAGAATAAATCATTAGAAGCTGGATCAGACAAGGAAGTCTCTGGATTGCTACTATATGCCAAAACTGATGATTTCATTCAGCCCGATCGGGAGTATTCAATGAGTGGTAATACTATTGGCGTAAAAAGTTTGGACTTAGACTGTGACTTTAATGGTATAAAGCAGCAATTAAATAATTTAGTAACCCAATACTTTTAACAAAAAATCGGACAGCAGAAACTGTCCGATTTTTTATGGATGAGCTATGGTGAGATGGTGTGAGGAGTGGGTGAGCCTTGGTGCGGTAGGAATTAGTCTCAAGATCGCGTCAATACCTAATTGCTTGGATTATTGATCAATAATAAATTTCTTCGGTGAGGGAAAGTCATAAAAAGAAAAACACCCCTATAAATAGGGATGCTTTTCACTAACGTAAAATGAATATTATCTCCATTGTGACGTCTCATTATGGTACGGGTGACAGGACTTGAACCTGCACACCTTTCGGCATTAGAACCTAAATCTAACGTGTCTGCCAGTTTCACCACACCCGCATATAATTTCTTTAACGTAATTATACCATAATAATTATCATATGTCAACCATGATTTTAGACAGTTCAAGATCAGCCCTGTACAATTTTTGTGCGGTGCTGCCTTAAGAAACAGTTAAGATATGCTTATGCGGCTTTGACAGTATCCTCCATATATGTTATACTATTGTATGTAGGGGGTATCACCCCATATATGCACATCCGCCAACCTCGAAAGGAGATTGATATGAAGCTGAAAAGAACACTGAAAAAACTGAAAATGCAGAACTTTCTTCTGCTGACAATTGCAGGAATAATAAACGCATTCGGCGTTACAGTTTTTCTTGCACCCGTAAACCTGTATGACAGCGGAATTTCAGGTACATCCATACTTCTCTCGCAAATTACTCCTGACTTTATGACACTTTCCATATTTTTGCTAATCCTGAACATACCCCTTTTTCTGTACGGACTTAAAAGACAAGGTCCGATTTTCACCATTTACGCCATTTATGCAGTAGCAATTTACTCCATAGGGGCATGGCTGATTACCGACATTCTCCCGATTGACGTAAGCGTTGCCTCACCTCTTGCAGGTTCGGACTTACTGCTTTGTGCCTTGTTCGGAGGTCTTATCTCAGGCATAGGAAGCGGTCTTGCGATAAGGTTCGGCGGAGCTATGGACGGTATTGAGGTTATGGCAGTTATTTTTGCAAAGCGTCTTGGAATTACCGTAGGAACATTTGTGATGGCATACAACATTATACTTTACATAGTTTGCGGATTTGTAATTGGCAGCTGGATACTTCCGCTTTATTCAATAGTTACATACGGAGCTGCGCTAAAAACCGTTGACTTTATCGTGGAGGGCTTTGACCGTTCAAAAGCGGCAACAATTATAACGTCTGCACCTGAAAAGGTTTGCAAGGCACTTTCAAAGGAGTTTGAATGCGGACTTACAACGCTCAATGCTCAGGGATACTACTCAAAGGCAGAAAAGACTCTTGTTTACGTTGTGGTGAACAGGTATCAGGTGGGAAAACTCAAGGCAATAGTACATGACAAAGACCCTCATGCGTATATTTCAATTACGGAGGTTGCTGACGTTTTCTCTGCAAATCAGGGAAATTTGTAAAATCGGATTTCCAAAGGAATAATAAAAACTGGGTTTCCAAAGGGTTGATAACCCTTTGGCAGAGTCCAGAGACGGCGTCTCTGGTGGGATGCGGGGCAACGCCCCGCATAAGCCTTCAAGCGTTTCGCATAGGGTGAATTTAGAAACAGTTTCAACTGTTTCTAAAGAGGGGCATGCCTTACAAGTGAAGGCTGCCCCTTTTTAATTTGACAATTGTTTATTAAAAAAGAATAGAATAAGGGAACGCTCTCTCTTGCAGAGCGTTCCCTCTTAAAAAACAGTCCACCGGACTGTTTTTTAATTCACCCTTTGCAGAGCGCCCTGCGGCTGTCTGTGGGACGCTGTCCCACACCCTGCAAGGGCTTTCAGCCCTTGACCTGACCAAAGGGTTATCAACCCTTTGGAAACCCGGTTTCTATTATCCCATTTTAAAATCCCGTTCTATAAATCAGCTTTTCGACACAAAATTTACCGTTCACCGCTTTTTATATACCGTTCGCCGAAAAACTATTGAAAAATATTTACGTATGTGGTATAAATTAGTTAAGGGGTTTTCCTAAGCTGGATACCGGTGAAAGGGAGGCGAAATCAAATGCTTACTAAGTTGAATTGGCTTTGGCGGCTATTTTTTTGAATTGCTTTCCTTCGATCGAGTATTACCAAAAACGTACAGTTACAGGTAAAGTTCACAGCCAAATACAACTAATACATTTTATTAAGCTTCAGCATAATATCAGTACATTAACTACATCATTACATCAAATTATGTCAAACATATCAACTGCTTTTTTAACACAATTACTCTGATAATTCATGTAATTGTGCGTTGCATCACACCCCAAAGGCAAGCGTCTTATAATTCTTATGTTCAGTTTGCTCCTTCTTCCAATTATTTGCACATTATCCCCCAATTAATATCCTATAATTTTAAGAAACCACTCTTTCCGCAAACTGTCTGTTAAGATTGCCTGATGCCTGCGTGCTTTGGAAAAACTCCTCACCATCATTTATCCATATTATCATTCACCGTAAAACTCCCGAAAAAACTCTGACGCTTTCAAGCCTCAGAGTTTTTTTCATGTCGGCTGAAAACCCGACTATTGCACATCAGATTGGTAATATGCTATAATTATATCCAGCTAAAACTGCTTTAAGGAGTCTATAAATGATAAACATTGCTGTATGCGACGATGAAGAAATTATATGTCAGGAAATATACAGACTGCTGATTGAATTCAATCCAGAATATACAATTGATATTTACCACAGCGGCGAGGAGCTTTTAAACTCTGAAAAAATATATGACCTGATTTTTCTCGATATTGAAATGAACGGTATAAGCGGTATGGAAACTGCTGAAATGCTTAGAAAAAGAAATAATCATGAGCTTATCATCTTTCTTACAAGCCATACCGAATTTATGCCCGATGCTTTTAAGGTAAAAGCATTCAGATTTCTATGCAAGTCTGTTGAACAGGATAAGTTCAGCGAGGCTTTGAAGTCTGCGGAAAAGGAAATCCTCAACGAAAAGAAAATTGCCCTCAATATCAAGGGTACTGTAAAGCTCATAAATATAAACGATATTATTTGCTTTGAGGCTTTCGGTGACGGGACGTATATCCACCTGAAAAATGATACCCTTGAAAGCACAAAGTCCTTGAAATACTGGATAAATGAAGTCGGAACAGAACATTTTTACCAGAGCCATAAGTCCTATCTGGTTGCACTCCGATATGTAAAGAGCATAGGAACGGCAGAGGTCGAAATGCACTACATGAAAGCTCCGATAAGCGTTTCAAGGCGAAAACTTGCCGCTTTTAAGGCTGCTTTTTTTAACTACATAAGAAAAAATTCGGGATATATGTAATGGAGGAGGCTTTTATGAATAATATGTTCTGCAGCCTTGCTGTATTCCTTTTGGAATATCTTAAACTACTTCTTTCTTCGGTCTTTATACTGAAACTGAAAGTAAATCACAATAAAAAAACTACCGGTATATTTATCGCAACATTGATTGCTGTAGGTCTGGTATCATTTACTATTGACGTATCAAGCTACAGTATTATTTTAAGCGTTATCGGAATACTGCTGATACTTTACGAACTATCCCAAAAGAGAAAAATCGGATTAGTATTTATAATATACTTTTTCATTTCGTTGGTGGATATGGCGTCCGAATCGTGCGTATACTTTTTTCTTGATATAAGCACTGCTGACGCAATTGAAAAGTATTGGATTACCTTCTTTGCCGACTCTCTTTCTCTGATTTTGATTTCAATTTACTCGGTTGTTGTTTCAAGGAATAATCATACTGTTTTCATGCAGAGTCTGCCTGCAAGCTATATTTTTATCTTTATTGTAGGCGGCATTGCTCAGGTTTTTTACATTGCCTGCGTGCAGTTCTTTCAAATCCAAAAGAATAATGAAAACTCATACAAGGGGACTGTTGCACTGATTTTAAGCATAAGCGGAAGTATTGTGTTTATTATATTCTGTCTGCTTCTGCTGAAAAACAAAAATAAAAATGAAATGCTTATAAGAAATTCGGAAATAAATGCAAAGCTGCTCAAAACTCAGGAGGAATATTACAAAATGCTCCTGAAAAAAGAGGACGAAACAAAAAAGTTTCGCCATGACATAAAAAATCATATTTTCTGTATGTACACCCTGTTTAAAAATAAGAAATATGACGAGCTGGAAAGGTACTTTCTTGATATGCAGAATACTCTTGAGGTTCTAAGGTCGGGAGTGAGTACGGGGAATGTTCTCATTGACGCAATAATTAATGATATAAGCTCCTGCCATAAGGACGTTTCTTTGGTGTGGAAAGGCTGTATGCCGAACAGTATGAAAATATCGTCAATGAACCTATGCACCGTATTTTCAAATCTCATCAGCAACGCTTATGAGGCGGCTGAAAAGGCTGATGACAAACGGGTTTTTGTTTCAGTCAAGGTTCTGGAGACAAATCTCTTTGTTTCGGTAAAAAATCATGCCGCCGAGCCTGTTACTGCTGACGGCAGTATTATATCAAGCAAAACCGAAAGCGGTCACGGCTACGGAATAAGCAACGTCCGTCAATGTGTTGAGGAGATTAAGGGTTCTTTCAATATCAGTTTTGAAAACGGGGTTTTTACCGCAGAGGTCATTTTCCCCAATGTTATATGACGAAAGACTGATTTTGTACTGTTTCGGCGGTAAGCGGTCATGACTTCATTGACTTCCGCTGTCGTTTCGGATATAATGAATGTTGTAACAAAAAAAATTAAGGGAACATTCTTTTTGGAATGTTCCCTCTTTGTTTTTATACCGGAAGAGCTGTTATAATTTTAATAACGTATTTCTGAATTGTAACAGCGTCCTGAGCATTTACACCGTTGCCATTGCCCTGAACGTCTGCATTTATAAGTCCCTGAGCTGATATGCCGTATGTCTTATTGTTAATAAGGTAGCACTTTACCATTACTGCATCTGAAATATCAACCTTGCCGTCACAGTTTGCGTCACCGTAAACCGCACTTGAATCTGTTGTAGGCTGTGTCTGTGATGTTGTTGGCTGTGTAGTCGGATTTTCCTGCTTTTCATACTCATATACAAGAGTGATTTTGTTGAATGTTACTTCAACATCATCTCCGCTTTCTGAAACTGCGGAGGACTTCCACCAGTTTGTAAGCTCTGTGGTCTTGTCACCAATTGAAGCTTCAACACTTTTATCATCAGGATTATTAAAATAGCCATCAAACTTAATTGTATAATTCTTTGTACCGCCGCTGTAATTGAATGACTTGCTGCTCCAGAATGAGCTGCCTCCGTCCTTTGGAATTATTGTGTTAAATGTCAAAGCTCCGCCGCAGCAGCACCATGAAGCATTCTGAGTTGAAGAAACTGTTATATTTATAACAGCTTTTGTAAGATGCTCTGCGTCTTCAATAGGTACTATCGGATTTCCCGTTGCAGACTTCTTCAGATCGTCAACATTATACTCATACTGCTTGATGTTATCAGGCAACGGCTTCTTTTCTTCAACCTCAGGAAGATTAATGCCGACAATACTCATAAGCCGTCTTCTGAGGGTATAGTCAACCATTTTACATTCATCTCTGTCATAATGCAGACCTGTTATATCCCAGAGTACAGGACACATATTGCGGCTGTATGCAGCTTCACAAACGGATTTAATGAAAAGACGAACCGAATCAGCGTCCTTGTTGGTTTTCGGACAGCCGTATTCGCCGATAATTACAGGAATACCGTTATCAACATACTTTTCTTTCATTTTGTCCATTTCACTGTTAAGCTCGTCAAAATCTGCGTCAGTACCCCATGTACTTCTCATTGCAGCCCAGTCAGCGTCCTCCTCAAGAATTGCAAATGCAGGAGGAGTATAATAATGCACCGAAACTGCACATCTGTTTATCGGGTCATCAGGCATTTTGTAAAGGTCATCACAAGTATGACCGATATTTGTTGCATATCCTGCAATAAGCAGATGACGTTCAGGATTGTTTCCGCCTGAGGAACGTACAATATCAACAAACTTCTGGTTTATTTCGTTAAGCAGGTTAAATGCTGTGACCTTTTCATCATCAGTACCTGTCCACTGATTCCAAACACTGTCCCAACATCCCTCCTCGTTGAGTGATTCAAACATGAGGTAGTCGCCGTAATCAGCAAAGGCATCACAAAGCTGAGTCCAGATTCTTGTATACTTATACATACAGGTTTCTTTTTCTGTAGGAAACTTTGCAAACCAGCCGTTATCGTAGTGAATGTTAAGGATAACATAAAGGTTGCTTTCAATTGCCCAATCCACAACCTCTTTAACAGCCGCAAGGTAATCCGAACTAATTGTATAATCATCACCCATAAGGTTTGACCACGCTACAGGAACTCTCAGAACGCCGAATCCTGCATCTGCATAACCTTGTATTATTTCCTCTGTTATAACAGGACTTCCCCATGCCGTTTCATAGGACTCAACAGTAGGATTCCCACCCTCTGCTATCCAATCTCCGCATGATTCAAAGGTATTGCCAAGGTTGATTCCTATACCCATTTCCTCTACAAGCTCAGCCGTTGTAATATTTCTCATATCACTTTCAGTATCATAAGCTGATGAAGTAAATGGAATTGCCGTCATCAGCAGGCACACTGATGACAGAAAAGCCAAAGTTTTTTTGAACATTTTTTATTTCCTTTCAAAGGTTTATACCGGAAGAACTGTTATAATTTTAATAACGTACTTCTGAATTGTAACAGCGTCCTGAGCATTTACTCCGTTGCCATTGCCCTGAACGTCTGCATTTATAAGTCCCTGAGCTGATATGCCGTATGTCTTATTGTTAATAAGGTAGCACTTTACCATTACTGCATCTGAAATATCAACCTTGCCGTCACAGTTTGCGTCACCGTAAACCGTTTTTGATGAAGCTGTAGGCTTTGTAGTCGGATTTGTTGAAGGCTGACCTGACGAAAGCTTGCCGTAAATTATGCCGCAGCCTACTGTTGACATATAAACAGTACCAAATTCATTCATATCGCCGACAAGGAAATTTCCGTTGCCTGTACCGCCGTAAAGCTTGTCTGTATTTATGCAAACCCATGAGTCACCGCCGTCAGTTGAACGATAAAGTCCCTCCGGGTCAGAAGCCTGCGGCTTGCCGTACATATAAAGTGTACAGAGTCCGCCTGACTTTTCAGCCGCACCGTATCCGATTGATTTGCAGTAGGAAACGCTGTCAAGCTTTTCAACAGTCTTGCCGTAATCAGTTATGCGGTAAGCACCGTTCCAGCCTGCACCGACAACCATTTTGCCCTCGCCGAGATAGCCTATTCTGTTTGCAACGTCACACATATCATAAGCACAGATTGTTTTTGAAGTAAATGTTGCACCGTAGTCATCACTTACCATAAATGAATAGTGAGCGTCCTCAAGGCTTGGCTCTTTATTGTTCGGATTGCTTGCCCAGTATTCATTATACTTGGCAGTGTATGCATATACATACTTTGGATTTTCAATATCTACAAAGGCAATTACAGGCTTGCTTGCATCAAGTCCCGTACTCTTTGTCCATGAACCGCCGAAGTCATCACTGTATGAAACGCTGCCGTCACCTGTTACAAATATACGAATAGTTCCGTCCGCAAGCTTTGTAAGAGCAGCCTTTCCTCCTGAATTAGGGCAGGTTGCCATTTCAGTCCATGTCTTGCCTGAGTCCTTGGAGTAATATCCTTTTGCATTATTCTGTGAAAGACGAACCATATATTCTGATGCCGCAGGACAATATGCTATTGCACTTGTTGAACCGATGTTAGGCTGATACTGTTCACCGGGGACTGAAACATCTGTATGAATAAATCCGTCATAGTCACCGATAGCTGAATATTCATCTCCGCCCGGAACGCTTACCATATCAAGAGCAACTACTTCTTCAATGCCTGTCGGGTCAAAGTAAAACTGCGGAGTTTCGTCCCATGTATTATCGCAGGCAAATACGCCGTTTCCTGATGTAACAATAACTTTATTGCTGTCTCTCGGGTCGATAACCATTGCACCGCACCAGTGAATAGCCTTTTCCTGAATCCAGCTGTAGCCGCCGTCCTTCAGATACTCGGCTTCAAGAGGGCCGCCCCAGCCTGTTTTGTTGCCGGGAGTCATACTGATCCATGTTTCGCCGCCGTCCTCGGATTTAAAGAAACGGTCACCCCAGACTGCACCATGCTCATCAGTCCATTCTGCCCACATCTGTGAGTACCACACGCCGCAGGTCGTTGCAACAAGACGTTCAGGCTTTTCAGGGTCACTGAAAACGCTGCCGAAGCCTGCCTCAACAGGAGATATATCCTTTACGGTGTCTGTTTTCGGGTCATATTTGTAAGCACCGCCTGCTGAACCGTCAAAAGCAAGTCCTGCAACATACGTAATGAAGATATTGCCGTTTGAATCCTTGCTTATTCTTGACGGAAAATACTTTGTCGGCAGGTCTGCACTAAGGGGCTTCCAGTTATCCTTGCCGACATCTGCAACGTAAACATTTGCTCCTATTGTATTATCTGAAACACCAACATATACCTTGCCGTTGTCAATTGCAATCGTACCTATGCCGTTGCATGATGTATAGTCACTTCCGACTGTTGTTTTTACCTTAATATCCTTCCAGAGAGGCCACTTGATTTCATTTGTGAAAAGTCCGAGGTCGTTAAAGCTGTCAACATAAGCCCATGTTTCGCCGCCGTCCTTACTCATTATAAGTCCCTCTGTATCACCGCCGCAATAGATTACATCAGGGTTATCGGGGTCTACTGCAATAGCCTCGCCGCACTGTCTGCCGTATCCGTTTCCATGAACCTTGATAAGATTTGTAACATCATGCTCTGTGAAGGTTCTGCCGCCGTCTGTGGACTTGAAAATAACTGTTCTTTCGTCACTGAAATAAGCACATCCGCAGAGGAGGTAAAGTGTATCATCATCAGTCGGGTCAACACAGAAAGCGTCAACGCTGAGAAATCCTCTGTCTGTTTCATTTATAAAGTCCAGAAGCTGAACCCACTCTGACTTATCATAGTCATAGCGGTAAGCTCCGCCTACGTCTGTACGGGCATACATAGAATTTTTGCCTGTAATGATGCCTGAAACGAAACCGCCGCCGCCTATTTTTACAGCACCCCAGTCCATAGAAACCGTACTTGACTCAGCCAATGCGGTATTATAAGCTGAGGGCATGACCGCTGTGCCTGCAAATGTCATGCAAAGTGCTGTTATAGCCGAAACAGCTCTTTTTTTAAATCCCATAATAAACAACTCCTTTTAATTCAGGTTTTATTGTGAAATATTTCTTAACGGAAGCAGTACGATTGATTTAATAAAATCGGGTTTCCAAAGGGTTTACTAACCCTTTGGTCAGGTCAAGGGCTGAAAGCCCTTGCAGGGTGTGGGACAGAGTCCCACATATAGCCGCAGAGCGCTCCGCAAAGGGTGAATTAAAACAGTCCGCAGGACTGGTTTTAAGAGGGAACACCCTGCAAGAGAGGGCGTTCCCTTATTGCCGTAACCTTTTCAAATATTCTGTATTGCTTCCTTAACAAAATCACACTCTTAAACCCGTTTATTTCGCATATTTATTCTACCATAATCAAGCAAAAATTTCAATAGTTTTTTCTTAACAATTATAGTGTTTATTATAAGAGTTAATTAAAAGCAGAACTGACAAAAGAATAATTTAAGTTGAAATTATCTATCCTCTAAAGCAATTCTTCCTTGTACCAGATATTTACAAAAAATTTACTTGAAAAATTTTTAAAATAACAGTATAATATATGATAAACCATATGAAAGGATTGTTTAGCTGTAAAATGGAACGAAAAGAACTTAAAAAATATCTCATTATAGCAGTTATAATTATCGGTATATGTGCCGTTGTAAAGAATTTCAGTCTGCTCGGCATTATTATCGGTCTGATTTTCACCGCACTTTATCCGCTGATTTTAGGTGCTGCAATTGCATTTGTTTTCAATATTTTTCTCTCATTCTGCGAACGTCACTACTTTCCCAAAAAAGCAGACGGATTTATTGCATATTCACGCAGGGCAGTCTGCCTTACATTCTCGATAACCCTTACCCTCGGCACTATCGCACTGCTGCTCAATGTTGTTATCCCCGAATTTTTCAAGAGCGTCAAGCTGATATGGAATGAAGTTCCGATACTTGCCGAAAATCTGAAAGACTGGGCGATTAAAAATTCAGAAAATATCCCTGATATTCAGAAGAAAATTATGGATATGGACATAGACTGGTCTGCATTTGCTCAAAATGCGTTCAGCTTCCTGACAGTTGGAGCAGGCGGACTTATCAGCTCCGTTGCTGATATTATCGGAGCTTTTACCTTGAGCGTTACCCGTATCGTTATTGCTGTTATCTTTGCTGTTTATCTCCTCGTGTGCAAGGACGGCATTAAAACAGGACTCCGCAGAGCTGAAAATGTTTACCTGAAGCCTGCCGTAAGCGAGAAAATCAATCATTATCTTGATACTGCGAACAAAACCTTTAAGTCGTTTTTCGTTGGACAGTTTACGGAGGCTATAATTCTCGGCTCGCTTTGTACTATCGGAATGCTGATACTAAAGCTCCCTTATGCTGCAATGACCGGAACTGTTGTCGGAGTAACGGCACTTATCCCGATTGTCGGAGCTTATATCGGTGCGGCTCTTGGTGCATTCATGATTCTTACACAAAGTCCAATGCAGGTTCTTGTATTTATAATTTTCCTCGTTATTTTACAGCAGGTAGAGGGCAATCTTATTTATCCGAAGGTTGTCGGTTCTTCAATCGGACTTCCCGGAATATGGGTGCTTGCGGCAGTTACGGTTGGCGGCAGTCTTTTCGGGATTACAGGAATGCTGCTCGGAGTTCCGACCATTGCAACGGTTTATAAGCTTGTTTATGAGGATATTGCCAATCGTGAGGAGAGAATGCGGCCTCCGTCACCGCCTGCTGACGATGAGAATGTGAATGAGCAGAACGGCAGTCCGCAGGAACAGTCGGTGCAAAGCAGGAGCTAGGGCATATTCGGATTTGAGTTTTAATAGGATAGAGAACGCAAATTTGAAAATCGGGTTTCCAAAGGGTTGTGGCAAACAAAAATTTGCAGAAAAAACACGTTTATGAGAGAAACGAACTGGGATTCCAAAGGGTTGATAACCCTTTGGAATCCCTTTTTAATTACGCTTCTTTATTTTCTTTTTTATGAAATCGTTTATCTTATTGCTTCTCTGCTGTTCACGCTGGGCAATTAAATACTGCTTCAAATGCTCCGAAATCGAAGTTTCAGTATGAAATGCCAGCATAAAACGATACCTTTCTTTTCTTATTTTCGCTGTCCTCTTTATATGCTTTTTCAGTTCCTCGTATCTGATAATCATTTCATTTTCAGCCGCAAATTTGCGGATTTTCTCAACAGCCTTGAATGAGTAGCAAAGGTCAATAAAGAAAATTCCGTAGAAAAATCCGATAACAAATGAAAACAGCAGATTATGTGAAAACCAGTACAGCATGTCCAAAATATGAGGATGTATCAGGAAATAATAAACTGCCCCTAAAACTGCCCAATAAAAAGAAAATCTAAGGCATATTATTCCCTTGAAATTTAACTTGTTGTCGGTATAGTCCCAGAGCTTGATGTGCATTCTGATTATGAATATTTCTCCTGCTATAAGCTCGGTTAATGTCATAGCCGCCGCCATTATCAAAAACAAAACCAGCTTTTGAACCATACTGTTGCCGATATGTATATACTTCTCCATGCTTGCCAGAATATACAGCAGAGTCAGTCCAAAGCCGTACAGCGGCAGATAAGGCCCTGTGAGAAATCCCGGGTTTATCCATACCTTTTCCGTATTGCTCTTTTTAAATCGGCGATAAATAACCTCTATGCCCCAGCCTATTACACAGCCTGCCGCAAAAATAAAAGCAAGTATTATAAGCTTATATGCCATTGTTTCCCTCCCTATACAAGAACGCCCTGCATAATGCAGAGCGTTAATTTTTTATTATGCTCGTTCAAGCCATGCTTCTGCAAGGTCAAGAGCCTCGAAAAGACTATCTCTTTCGGCAGTATTTACGAATGCCTTTAATGGATCTGCATTAGGATCTGTTGACATTTTGTATACCTTTACTTTATCTGCAATTTCATTTCCGTTTTCATTCTTTGTGGACATAATCTGCATCATTATAACAAACGGGTCAGACATATATCCATAATAGATCGTATTCTTATTTCTTACCAAAGGATAGCCTTTGTAAGTGTAGAAATTCTGCTCCATCAGTAATCCTCCCTTTACATATTATCTCTTCCATGTTGTAACAAATTCTTCTCCTGTAGCCAGTTTTTTGATGTTGCCGATAAGGGTTTCTATATAAGCATTCGTTCCGATATACCTGCATTCACCGTTTACTGCAATAAGACTCTTATATGATTCGTCCTCATAATATTCAACCGTCATCGGTTCTGACATATCCTTATCCAGCACTGTAACTGTAACTGCAGGCTCTGCTCCTTCCGGAATTGTCTTTCCGATTGCAAGATCCTCTGCATCAGTTGAAAGCAGGAATTTGTAGAAAAGTCTGAAACGTTCAGTATCCATTGATTTACCGTCCATTGTTACAGTATAATCCTCGGCAGATGTGCCGTCACCCTTAAATTCAACTTTGTCCAGACCTTTTCCGCTTACGGTAAGCTCTCTTATATCCCAGACTGTTGAACCGTAAACAGTTCTTGATGTAATATCAATCGGCATCATTGTTGCCCATACTGCGTCCTCTGCTTTAACGGTATATATCATATTTCCGCCGTCAAACATGAAATAATGACATTTAACGCCGTCATCATCAGTAAACGGCTCACTCATGTAAAATTTGTAGTTATTGCCGTCATCACAGCTCATTTCCACTGTACAGAACGGGTTGTTCAGCCCTGCTGACGCAATGTCAACATCAGTACAGTTAATACTGTAAATATCACTTGCAGTAAGTCCGAAAAGACCTGTTATAGCCTTATCGGTCTTTTCATAACCAAGATAGCACTTTATCGGTTCAAGCATAATATGGGTTGACGCTGTACCGCCCTTGTAATTTTCGTCCTCTGTTCTCTCATCATATTCAACGTAAATATCATAATCAAGATCCTCACGCTTAATTCTCAGGCTCTTTACAGTAACTGCATCTTCCTCTGAATGTGATTCCATTATTGTCTTTGATACAAAATCTCCCACTGCCTGACGGTAGTTTGACATCTTGGAGGTTGAAACCGTATAGACAGCATCATCTCCTCCCATCATAAAGTATGTCGAGGAGCTGACAGGTGAAATATCACCTATATAAATTTTAATTGAATCACCTGAATCAAAATAAAAATCAACAGTACATTCAGGGTCGGCAAGACCGTATTTTTCAAGCTCATCAGAAGTATCTGAAACAATTGAAAGAGAGGTAAGGTCTGAAATATTTGCGGCAAGAGTTGAAAGCATTGTTTCGTCAATCGGAACATTCTCATATCCCTTTATGCCGAATTCAGCCGAATTTCCGTCCTTTGCCTCAACTGTTCTCACAACGGTATAGCTGCCTGTTGAGTTTGAAACCTCAATCTGCTTTATTGTATCAGAGTCCTTTTTGATAAGTGAAATGCCTGAACCTGAAGCTTCAGAGGAAGCTTCAACTGAGCTTTCTTCTTTTTCTGGTTCTGTAAGCTTTAAAGCTGCAAGACCTCCGCCAAGTGCGGCAAGAACAATTCCAAGTCCGATAATTCCCTTAACTCGTTTGTTCATCGATTTTTTCTCCTCATATATACTGCGATACCGCAGATTACTACTATAAGCGGAATAATGATAACAACAACATTTCTTATTCCGTTGATTTGTCCCTGGTCAACTGTAATTATCTGCTGTTCAAGGTTCTTCTGCGGAATAACAACGCTGTTTTCCTTGCCTGTCATTGTGTTAAGCAGATTAAGCATAACGTTTGCATTGTTATATGCACTTGTATTGCCCATTATTGAAGGATCGGACATAAACACTCCGCCCATTACCATTACACTGCTTGAATAAACGTCAAATTCCTCTGAGATTTGTCTGCTTGATACAGCAACAAAATTATTTGTACCCTTTTCAGCCTTTGAAGCATCAAAATCTGATGACGAATTAAGCGGCATAAGATATGATGTTGAGTTTGACTGCAAAACAGGCTTTGAGATAACATCATTATTCTTTGTAAGAATATTTACAGGTCTTGAATATGGAATTGCAATAGGCAGATTTTCATTTGCAAGTGTTCCTACAGATTCAGTATCTGCAATTGTACCTATCGGAGCCATAGCTGCTGAACTGCTGCCTGTAAGCTTTGCTGCAACACTGTTTGTATCATCAAGAATGAGTGAGTCACCGATTTCAATGTTCCACTTTTCAAGAAATGCCTCGATGTTAGGAAGGTCGGTTGCATAAGGACTTGTGATATAAAGTACATTGCGTCCGTACTTTCCGTCATTATAGAGGAAGTTGTCAAGCTTTTCTATAACGTCCTCTGAGAAGTCATTTTCAGGTGCCGGGATAACCATAAGGTCATAATCATCAGCAGTAAAATCATCTGAAAGAATATTAAGCTCTGTACACTCATAGCCGTTTGAATTCATAAGGCTGTAAAGCTGACTTACCGAATAATATGACATATCGCTGAATACATAGCTTTTTTCACCCATATAAAGCATAAGACCTGCTTTTTTCGGGTTAGCGTCCGTAACAGACATTATTGCAGATGTTATCGTGCTTTCACCAATAAATATATAGTTATTGTTTGAGGATTGCTGATAATAGCTGTTTGATGATGAATCGGTAGTAATATAGCTTGTCACATTTGAAACCTTTACTTTTTCATCACAATATACTACAACAGAACCTTGTGAAATCGTACCGTTATAATATTTGCTGTACTTTGAAACAACATCAGGGTCTTTTGTTATATCGTAATATTTTACATCAATACTGCCCTTTCCTGCCTTAGCGTATACCTCATACTTTTCAAGTATCTTAGGAATCATGTTGTAATAGGTATACTGTGCAAGTGTTTCTTCAGGATACATTACAGCAATTTCTACGTCCTTATCCATATTTTTAAGGAAATCAACAGTTTCATCGCAAAGCTCATAACGCTTATCTGTTGTAAGGTCAAGTTTTACAGGGTATCTCTTCATAAGAACACCCATGATAATATTTATGATAATAACTATTGCTATTACTATAGCTGTTATTACAGTCGCCATTGTACCATATTTGAGCTTTCTGGTATACTTAGCGTCTTTTTTCTCTTTAGTACTCATTTTAATTATTACCTCCCTTTACAAAGCAGCTGCTTTAGCTCCAGCGTCTTTTCTCTAAAACTCTTACAGTGAAGAAGTTAAAGAGGAAGCCGATGCTCAGATAGAAAATTACGCTTGAAAGGTTGAATATTCCCATTGTGAACTCTAAATAGCGAGTGTAGAATGAGAGTGAGGTCAGAGCGTCCTTTATAAATTCATTGTCAAAAAGTGTTGCAATTGAATCAATCATGTAAAGGAGCATTAATACTAAAAAGCTTGCTGCGGCTGATGACATCTGATTTTCTGTCATTGACGATACAAATGTACCTACAGATATAAATGCCGAGCCTAAAAGGATAAGTGCAAGGTAATTTGCAACTACCGTTGCCCATACAACTGTTCCGAAATAGCTGAGTATGAGTGCATATATAAATACTATGCTTATGCCGATTATATAAAGTGTAAGTGCGGCAAAATACTTGCCGAGAACTATTGACCACAAGCTTACAGGAGCAGTTAAAAGTCCCTGATCGGTTTTCTGCTTTTTCTCCTCACTGAGCAGTTTCATGGTAAGTACAGGAATAAGAATCAGAATTACCATAAACAATGCACTGAACATTGAGGACATATCTGTTGTTGCGGATAAAAGCGTTCCTCTGTAAAAGAAATAGCCTGAACAAAGAAAGAATACGGAAAGGAAGATATAGGCTATGCTTGATGTAAAAAACGAATTTATTTCACGTCTGTAAATTGCTCCCATTAGTTTTTGCCCCCGTTCTTCTTATTTTTGCCGCTGTCCTTTGAAGCCTTTTCAGCTTTTTCAGGTTTGTCGGTTTCTTTTTCGGAAACCTCGGCATTTTCTGCATTTTCATTGTCATTTTTTATAATAAGACCGTCACCGACAGTAATTTTAAGGAATATATCCTCAAGTGTAAGGTCTGAAAGCTGCATCATAAGCATATTCCAACCCTTTTCACAGCAGAGCTTATTAAGGTCACGTCTGATATCACAGCCTGTTTCAGCCTCGATATCGTAGTCAAATACGCCCTTTTCACGCTCCATATCGGCACGAATGTACTTAACTCCGCTTATTGCCTTGACTGCACTTACGATTTCGTCCTTATCTGCGGCAGTTTTCGTACTGCCCTCAATTCTTACTGTCATCTTATGCTCGTTTGTGATATTCTTGGCAATTTCATCAGCAGTACCGTCAGCAGCAATCACACCCTTGTTAATAATAATGATTCTGTCACAGACTGCCTGAATTTCAGGAAGAATATGTGATGAAAGTATTACAGTATGGCTCTTTCCGAGCTTTTTTATAAGGGTTCGTATCTCAATTATCTGCTTTGGGTCAAGTCCGACGGTAGGCTCATCAAGAATAAGTACAGGCGGATTTCCGATAAGTGCCTGAGCCAAGCCGACACGCTGTCTGTAGCCCTTTGAAAGATTCTTGATGATACGTCCTGAAACGTCCGTAATTTTGCAGAGTGAACATATATCCTTTAAATGCGACTTTCTTGAAAGCTTGCATTTTTTCAGGTCATACATAAAGTTCAGATACTCCATAACGGTCATATCAACGTAAAGAGGCGGTATTTCAGGAAGATATCCGATATTTGACTTTGCTTTTATCGGATCTTCAAGAATATCATAGCCATTGATGAGAATTTGTCCCGAAGTTGACGAAATATAACCTGTAAGCATATTCATCGTTGTAGACTTTCCTGCACCGTTCGGCCCGAGAAAGCCTAAAATCTGACCCTTTTCGATTTTAAAGCTGATATTGTTTACTGCTTTTTTATCGCCGTAATATTTGGTAAGGTTCTTGACCTCTATCATTTATGTTTACCTCCCTTTTTTCCACACTGAAACCTGTGAGAAAAGATTCTCGTTACGCTCAATAACAAATTAATTTTATTCTTATTTTGTGATAACATAGTGAAAATACAGCGAAATATTAAGACAGCTTTTCAATGCCCTTCTTAATTCTTGCAATTGAGTCCTCTTTGCCTAAAATAGCACAAAGCTCAACTCCGCCTCCCGGAGTAAACTGCTTTCCTGATACTGCTGTTCTCAGCGGCCATAAAAGCCAGCCGTTCTTTACACCAAGCTTTGCAATAAGGTCAAAAAGTGCTGTATGGATATTTTCAACAGTCCAGTCATCAACGCCCTCAAGTACAGGAAGTATTGCCTTTAATGCTTCAAGTGAGGTTTCCTCGTTTGTTTTCATTTTCTTGTGGCAGTACATTGATGTATCATAATCAGGAAGCTCGTCAATGAAGTCAACCTGTTCAGGAATGTCTGTAAACAGCTCTGTTCTCGGCTGAAGAACAGACGCAAGAAGTGGCAGGTCAATATCCTCACGCTTTACTGTCTGTCTGATATATGGTGTTATATACTCCAGAAATTCCTCAGGAGTCATTTTTCTGATGTAGGCTGCATTTATCGCTTTAAGCTTTATCGGGTCAAATATAGCAGGGGATTTTGAAATTCCGCTTATGTCAAATTCCTTTACAAGCTCGTCAAGAGAGAAGATCTCCTGCTCACCCTTAGGTGCCCAGCCGAGAAGTGCAATAAAGTTTACAACAGCGTCCTTTAAGTAGCCCTTTGCAAGCAAATCCTCAAATGATGCATCACCATTTCTCTTTGAAAGCTTTGTAGTCTGGTCTTTCATAACAGGTGAACAGTGAATATATGTCGGAACTTCCCAGCCGAATGCCTCATAAAGCAAATTATACTTAGGTGCTGATGAAAGATACTCATTTCCTCTTACAACGTGAGTAATGCCCATTGTATGATCGTCTACAACATTTGCAAAGTTGTATGTCGGCATTCCGTCTGTTTTAATCAAAATCTGGTCGTCAAGAGTTGAATTTTCAACAGTTATATCTCCGTAAACCTCGTCATGGAAGGTTGTTGTACCCTCAAGCGGCATTTTCTGACGGATTACATAAGGAATTCCTGCATCAAGCTTTTCCTGAACTTCCTCTTTTGAAAGATTGCGGCAGTGTCTGTCATACATTGGTGCGATATGTGAAGCCTCCTGAATTTTCTTTACCTCGTCAAGACGTTCCTTATCGCAGAAGCAGTAGTATGCATGTCCGCTTTCAATCAGCTTTAAAGCATAGTCCTTGAACATTCCCATTCTCTGTGACTGAATATACGGGCCGACAGGGCCGCCTATATCAGGGCCTTCGTCCCAGTTAAGACCAGTAAGTCTTAATGTATTGTAAATAACGTCTACAGCACCCTCAACATAGCGTTCCTGGTCTGTATCCTCGATTCTTAAAATAAAGTCACCGCCGTTTTTCTTGGCGATAAGATAAGTATAAAGTGCAGTTCTTAAATTTCCGATATGCATATATCCTGTCGGACTTGGTGCAAATCTTGTTCTGACCCTTTTTGTTTCTGACATTATAATCATTCCTTTGATTTTATATTTTGCAGATATTCCCTGCAATTATCTATATCCGCCTGTATTGCGGATTTAAGCTCCTCAAGAGAAGCGAATTTCATCTCACTCCGTATAAATCGGCAAAATTCAACGTCAATGCACTCTCCATAGAGATTTCCCGAATAATCAAGAATGTGCGTTTCAGCAAGCGGTCTGCTTTCTCCGCCTACCGTCGGCTTTATTCCGACATTTGTTATTGACGGCAGGATACGTCCCTCAATCAGCGTGTATGTATGGTAAACACCACGCTTCGGGATTATCTGTTCCTTTGCAAAATGCTGATTTATAGTAGGGAAGTCAAGTGTTCTTCCTATTCTGTTTCCGTCAACGACCTCAGCTGAAAGAATATACCTGTCATTATTTCTGCACAGCTCCTCAACGTTACCCTCACGCAGAAGCTGTCTGTATTTTTCAGAGGAAAAGCCGTCCAGACTTATTATTTTAACGATAAATCCGTATTTTTTCCCAAGCTCTTTTAAGTCTGTAACATCATAAAGTGCCTTTTTACCGAACCTGAAATTTTCTCCGCAGACTACATATTCCGCATTTAAACGTCCTGCAAGGATTTCCTTTGCAAATTCCTCGCCGTCCATATCCTTTACTGCGTCAAAATCAGGGGAGTATACATATTTAACTCCCATTTTCTCCAGAATTTTAAGTTTCTGTTCATTCGTATAAATGTATTCAAGCGGCTTTCCGTGTTTATACTGTATGCTCTCTGTCCTGAACGTAAAAACAGTCGGAGCTGATTTATCAAGTATTTCTGCAATGACCTTTCTGTGCCCATGGTGCAGACCATCAAAAAGTCCAAGTGCTACGGCAGTTTTCTCAGGTATATATTCATTTCCGATTAACTCAATCATACATCATGCCACCATTATGCAAGATTTTTTCCTATTCGGAGTTCGCCTTTTTCTCTGTCCGCTGATGCAGTACCTATAAATGCACCGTCAAAGCCGTATACTGCATAAACGTCCTCACCGTCTTTGATATTGTACACTCTTGAAAGGTCAAGCTTTACTCCGTTGCGGTACATTGATGTCTGCGGCTTATTCAGCCTGAGTGACGGAAGTTCCCTGAAAACCTCGGAAACAGGTATTATAAGCTCCTCAAGACGTCCCTCGTCACGAGCCTTTTCAACCTCCTCAAAGGTGTGGCACTGTGAAAGTATAAATCCGCTTGACGAAAGTCTTACAAGTTCGGTCATAATTCCGCCGCACCCGAGAACCTCGCCAATATCATTTATAATTGTGCGGATATACGTTCCTTTTGAACAGGCAATGAATAATACTCCCTCCTGCGTTTCCTCGTCAAAGGACTCCAGACGTATATCGTCAATGAAAATTTCTCTCTTTTCACGTTCAACCTCAATACCCTTTCGTGCAAGGTCATAAAGACGCTTTCCGTCTACCTGAACGGCGGAATACATCGGCGGAAGCTGCATTATGCTCCCTTTAAACTGTGGAATTACATTAATCAGTTCTTCTTCAGACGCTTTTTTCTCAAAACGCTTTAAAACCTCACCGGTAATATCCTGAGTATCGGTAACAAGTCCAAGTCTGAATGAAGCACGGTAGCTTTTTTCATTGTTCGGAAGAATATCGCATGCTTTTGTAGCGTTTCCGACAAAAATCGGCAGAACTCCCGTAGCCATAGGGTCGAGAGTTCCTGCATGACCCAATCTTTTTATTTTCAATATCCCTCTCAGCTTGCCGATAACGTCAAAGGAGGTAAACCCCTCAGGCTTGTTCATGCATAAAATACCGTTCATTATTCCTCCATGCCTTTTCTGACTGCCTCAACTACGGCAGCCTTTACTTCTTCAAGAGTTCCCTTTACAAGACAGCCTGCTGCCTTGATATGTCCGCCGCCGCCAAGAGTCTGGCATATTGCAGAAACATTTACATCATTTGCCGAACGCATTGATACCTTATATTCGTTCTCACTCTTTTCCTTTATCGTAACACCTACCTCAACACCCTCAACCTGCAGCGGTATTGACGCACAGCCGTCAAGGTCATTGGCATCAACATGCTGTTCGTTCAGTATGTCACTTGTAATGCATATCATTGTAAGACGATTGTCAAGGTAGTATTCCATAAGGTCGGTTACTATGCGTTCCATTTTAAGTCTGCCAATTGATTTTACGTCAAACATTTCACGATTTATTTTTGCGTATTTAAGCTTATGCGATTTCATCAGCTCTGCTGCTATTTCATGGCATCTTGCAGTAGTACATTCATACTTAAAGCAGCCTGTATCTGTAGCAATTCCTGTATAAATACAAGCGGCACAATGGTCACTCATCTGAATTTTCATTGCATCTGCAAGCTCATAAATAAGCTCACAGGTTGCGGAAGCACCTGCATTAAGCAGAGTTTTCTCCGCATATCCTACATTAGAAATATGGTGGTCGATACAAAGCTGAACCTTGTTTCCATAGGTTTCCCTGAGATTTCCCATAAGCTGCGGATCAGCTATATCAACGGCAATGACGGTTTTTGGTTCAAATTCCTCACCGCTGCCGACCGATGTCATAAAATCATATCTTTTCGGGAATTCATCACTGCAAAGAACTCTGCTGCGTTTTCCCAGAGCTTCAAGCAAATCCTTTAAAGCAAAGCCTGCACCTATGCAGTCACCGTCGGGACTCTGATGTGTAAGGATAACTGCGTCCTCACACCCCTTTAAAAATTCAACTGCCTCACTTAAATCTATAAGCATAATACGCACCCCATTTTATATTTCCCTTAGCTTTTTATTGATTTCCGCACTGTGTGCTATTGAATCGTCAGCGATAAACTTCAATTCAGGACACTTGCGCATTTTTAATCTGTGGAAAAGCTCACGCTTGATAAAGCCTTCTCCGCTTGAAAGTCCCTTTACAGACTCCCTAGCCTTTTCCAATCCCTCAAAGCAGGACACATATATTTTGCAGTGGGACATATCTCCTGAAAGCTCAACTCTTACAATTGTCAGAAACTCTGCAATTCTGGGGTCTTTAAGCTCTCTTACGATAGCTGTCATTTCACGCTTGATATCCTCTGCAAGACGACCGTTTTTAAAGCTTGCCATATTTTTTACCTTTCATTTCCATTATACGTTTAGCGTAAAGCTGCCTGATTCGTTATTTTCAGCCTGTTTATTTTCTTCATCGGCATTAAAAAATCCCTCATTGAAAATTTTAGCTTCAAAATTATTTGCCGAAGTCAGCATTTCATCTAAAACCTCAGATTCCTCGCTGCCCTCCTCATAATAATATTCATCCGCATATTTATCGTAATCGGGTGCAAGCTCATCATCAGTAACAGGTCTTTCAATTCCCAGAAGGTCATCAATAATTTCTTCCGGCTCTTCAATTGCACTGCACTGCCCAAGCAGGATCTTTTTTACTGATTCAAAAAAGAAAATATCAACAGGACCAAATTCTTCCCATGCCAATGCTTCATCACAATACTGAAGCATATCCGCTGTGCTCATTCTGCTGTTATCCATAATTTTATCCTCCTTTAGGGTATGATTGTATGAATCTAAAGGCAGCACCGCACAAAAAAGCAATGTGCGGCAGTTCCTTTATAACACTAGTCTTCCCTGTATTCCTCTACAATAAACGCTTCAAAAATATCGCCTTCCTTAACATCGCTGAACTTTTCAAGGCTGATACCGCATTCATATCCCTCTGCAACTTCCTTTACATCGTCCTTAAAACGCTTCAAGCTGCTGATTTTGTCTTCAGCAATGACGATTCCGTCACGAACAACTCTGATTTCACAAGCTCTTGTTACCTTGCCGTTCAATACATAACAGCCTGCAACCATTCCGACATTTGAAATCTTGTATACCTGTCTTACCTCAATTCTTGCCATTTCAACATCTCTGAATTTAGGTGCAAGCATACCCTTCATAGCAGTTGTGATTTCTTCAATTGCATCATAGATAATTCTGTAAAGACGAATATCAACACCGTCACGAGCTGCACTTTCAGCTGCAACAGGGTCAGGTCTTACGTTAAAGCCTACAATAATTGCATTTGACGCATTTGCAAGCATAACATCACTTTCCTTAACTGCACCAACACCGCCGTGAATTACCTTTACTCTTACCTCGTCATTTGAAAGCTTTTCGAGTGACTGCTTTACAGCTTCAACAGAACCCTGAACGTCAGCCTTTACAATGATAGGAAGTTCCTTTATTTCGCCCTCTGCAATCTGGTTGAACAGATTATCAAGAGTAACCTTTTTATAAGCATTGAACTGTTCCTGTTTAGCTTCATGCTTTCTCTGGTCAACAAGCTCTCTTGCAAGACGTTCGTCCTCAACAGCATTGAATGTGTCACCTGCACTTGGAACTTCTGCCAAGCCTGTTATCTCAACAGGAACTGACGGTCCTGCTGACTTGACTGCCTTGCCCTTATCGTTTGTCATTACACGAACTCTGCCGACAGCAGTACCTGCAATAATTACATCTCCTGTATGGAGTGTGCCGTTCTGAACAAGAAGTGTAGCAATCGGGCCTCTGCCCTTATCAAGTCTTGCTTCAACCACAGTACCCTTTGCAAGACGGTCAGGATTAGCTTTCAGCTCCTTGACCTCAGCAACGAGAAGTACATTTTCAAGAAGTTCATCAATACCTTCCTTTGTCTTTGCCGAAACAGGAACGCAGATAACGTCACCGCCCCAATCCTCGCAAACAAGGTCATACTTTGTAAGCTCTTCCTTGATTCTGTCAGGATTTGCGCCTTCCTTATCCATTTTATTTATAGCCACGATAATTGAAACTCCGGCAGCCTTGGCATGATTGATAGACTCAACAGTCTGCGGCATAATACCGTCATCTGCCGCAACAACGAGGATTGCAATATCTGTAATGTTTGCTCCTCTTGCTCTCATTGACGTGAAAGCCTCATGTCCCGGAGTATCAAGGAATGTAATGTCCCTGCCGTTATAATTCACCTGATATGCACCGATATGCTGAGTAATTCCGCCTGCCTCGGAAGCGGTAACATTTGCGTGTCTGATGCAGTCGAGAATTGAAGTTTTACCATGGTCAACGTGTCCCATTACAACAACTACAGGGCATCTTTCCTCAAGGTTTGTATCATCATCACTGCTGTCGTCAATAAGACGCTCCTCAATAGTAACGATTACTTCCTTTTCTACCTTTGCATTAAATTCCTCTGCAATAAGTGACGCTGTATCAAAGTCGATTTCCTGATTTATTGTAGCCATAACGCCGAGTCCCATAAGCTTTTTGATAACGTCTGTTGCAGTTACTTTAAGTCTTGAAGCAAGCTCGCCTACGAGTATGTTATCAGGGATAAGTACTTTAAGCTGCTGCTTTCTTGCACGTTCAAGCTCAAGTCTGCGGAGCTTTTCAGCTTCTGTTTCCTTGCGGGAATACTGCTGGCGGTTTCTCTGTGCGGACTTCTGATTGATTTTCTGCTTCTTTGAGGAATAATTATCCTTATGCTTGTTTGCAGGGGCAATCTGTTCATAACGCTCATTATACTTATCAAGGTCAACGTAAGTACCTCTTGTATCAACAGTACGTCTTTTGGTTGCTGTTGACGCTGTTTCAGAACTGAATGAAACATTCAGCTTGGTTCTCTCACCATGATTTTGTGCCTTTGGCTGTTTTTTGTTATTTTTCTTGTTATTGTTATTATTGTCCGGCTTTTGCACCGCATTTTCCTCCTTAACAGGTTCTTTTTTAACCTGCTCTGCCTTTTCCTGCTTTTCAGTCTTTTCAGCAGCTTTTTCTTTTTTAGGAGATTCAGCTTTTTTCACGCTTTCAGTCTTTTCTCCCTTATCTGCTTTTGCAGCCGCAGCTTCATTTTTCTGTTGCTTTGCCGTATTTTCCTCTTTTTTCTCCGGCTGCGGCTTTTCCTTTTTAACCGTCTTTTTGGCAGGTTTTTTCTCAGGCTCTGCTTTTTCAGTTATAACAGGCTTAGGCTGATTTCTTGATGCAAAATAATCGTCAAGGCTTTCAACCTCATGCATTTTTGAATAATGCTCCAAAAGCAGATTCATTTCACTTTCTGTTATGCTTGAACCTGATTTCTTTTTTGTATCACCTTGCTGTGCAAAGTAGTCGATAAGCTCCTGTGATGATACGTTTAAATTTTTTGCTGCTTCACTAAGCTTGATTTTTTTAGTCATAGGCTAATTTTCCTCCTATATACGTTAATCGTCTGCACTTCAGCAGGCAATATATTTGATTTGCTGATATATTATTTTTCTTCATTTATAATGGATATGAACTTATCTGCAAAGCCCTTGTCGCAGATTGCTGTTACTGCTGTCTGCTTTCCCAGATATAATCCGTAAGCTTCTTTTGAAATCGGAGTTTCTGCAATCGGAACTGCGGACTTTCCGCAGTAAAACTCAACTTCCTTTTTGGTTTTTGCAGAAATATCCGATGCTGTAAGTACACAGAATACATTTCCGTTTTTGATTTCACCGCAAACCGCGTCAAATCCGATTACAGTTTTTCCTGCTCTGCGGCAGATTGTCAGCAGATTAATTATCTTCTGCTGCAAGCTCATTCTCCATCACCTCGTAAACGCTGTCCTCAATCTTGCATGACAGCGACCTCTCAAATCGTCTGTTTTTTCTTGCAGATGCAAAGCATTCGCTGTTCCTGCATATATATGCACCCCTGCCGTTTTTCTTGCCTTTAAGGTCAAGACTGATTTCACCCTCAGGAGATTTAACTACTCTTATAAGCTCCTTTTTCGGCTTCATTTCGTTGCATCCCAGACACATTCTCATTGGTATTTTTTTAGGTTTCAACATAATGATTACTCCTCAGTCTTTTCTTCCTCAGCTTTTTCTTCTGTGGTTTCTTCAACAGGTTCAGATGTTTCAGCAGAATCGTCAAGGTCGATTGTTTCCTCAGCAGGAGTCTGTTCATCTGCTATAATAATATCCTCGTCAGAATTTTCCTCTGTCATACCGCTTTCCGCAAAATTCTTTTTCATTTCAGGAGCTTCTTCACCTGTTACGGTATCGAACTGCGGCTTGATATCAATTTTATATCCTGTAAGCTTTGCTGCAAGCTTTGCATTCTGACCTCTGTTGCCTATTGCAAGTGAAAGCTGATTATTAGGAACGATTACTGTACATGTTTTTTCATCAGCATTTGTGATAACTGTTTTAAGTACTTCTGACGGTGCAAGAGAACGTGCAATAAATTCCTCCGGCTTTTCGCTGTAAGGGATAATGTCGATTTTCTCACCGTTAAGCTCATTTACGATTGCAGAAATTCTTGCTCTTTTCGGGCCTATGCAGGCACCGATTGCGTCAACATTCGGGTCTTTTGACCATACCGCAATTTTTGTTCTTGAACCTGCTTCTCTTGAAATTGACTTTACCTCAACCGTACCGTCATATATTTCAGGCACTTCAAGCTCAAAAAGACGCTTGACAAGGTCCTTATGTGAACGTGAAATCTTGATAATAGGTTTCTTCGTCTTATTAACAATGCCTGTAATGTAAACCTTGACAGGCTTGCCCTCTTCAAGAACCTCTCCGGGAATCTGCTCATTTCTGAAAAGATAAAGCTCTGTACCCTCATAAACAACGGTAACAGTACCTCTGCCGGGCTCAATCTGTGATACAACAGCAGTTATACACTCATGCTCCTTATCTGAAAACTTGTTCAGAACCTGCTCCCTGTTGATTTCTCTGAGGTCACCCTTAATTGACTGCTTTGCTGAAAGAGCTGCTGCTCTGCCGAACTTTGAAATATCAACCTTGTGGAGAATTGTTCCGCCGACATAGGCATTAGGGTCTTTTGCTCTTGCTTCATCAATATTTATTTCGTTGATGTCGATAGGCTCATCATCAATGACCTGCTGGATAATATACATATCAAACTTCTTTTTTGCAGGGTCGATGTCAATTTTAAAATTCTCCTCGCTGTGCGGATAAGCCTTTCTTGCTGCCTTTAACATTGCAGACTTTACCTTTTCCACAAGCACTTCCGTATCAACGCTGTTTTCATCGCCGAGAAGTGCAAGTGCGTCAAAAAAACTCTTGTTCATTTTCTTTTATTCCTCCATAAAGTTCTTATTCAAAGTCCAGATACAGCTTAACATACGCTATATCCGAAAATAAAAATTCTTTTTCATTGCCGTTTTCATCTGTAACGGTAATACCGTCCTTATTATATGCGGTAAGAATTCCGACAATTTCTTTTTCTCCGTCTATATTTCTGATAAAATGTACTCTTACCTCGTCACCTGTACACACCTCAAAGTGAGCTTCCTTTAAAAGCTCTCTTTCAAGTCCTGCTGAACCGACTTCAAGAATATAGCTTTGGGAAATGGGGTCTTCCTTATCAAGCATATCGCTTACAGGACGTGTTACGATTTCACAATCGTTAATGGTGATACCTTCATCTCTGTCAATAAAAATTCTCAGATACCACAATGCACCCTCCTTGACAAAGCTCACATCCCAGATAAAGTATCCAAGCTCATCTGTAATCGGCTTAACAAGGTCATAGACCTTTTGCTCGGTATTTCCGTATTTTTTCAGCTTCATAACGTTACATTACAAATACTAATCCATAACTGCCGTACTGTTGAGGGTTAGTATATATTCTCCTTTCATAGTCAGCCAAAGGGGATTGGCTGATGTTTCCATTATACAAACTGAAAGACCGGATTGCTCCGGTCTTTGGTTTTTGCTATGCTACTTTAATATTATATCACCAATTTTACAGAAAATCAAGGCTTTTTAAAAATTTTTAAAGATAAGTTTCTGCGTTGTCAATAGATGTGACCCAAAAAGAATAATTTCCAGAAGAGATATGGTAAGATACAGGAATTGAAGCCCTTTGAAGTGGAGCGGAGCGGAACGGAAAAGTGCTTCAATTCTCGGCGAGCGACGAGAGTTTCTCTCTAAGAAGCTGAACAGGACTCTTTCTGCCGAGTGTCCTCATTGTCTTGTTATTGCTCCACACAAGATGCTCTGCAAGTTTTTGGTTAAACTCATCAAGACTTTTGAAATGCTCCCAATCGTAGAAGTATCGCTGATCGTTTCTATGGCTTCTTTCAACCTTGCCGTTGTGCCACGGCGTTCTCGGCGGTATCAGCTTATGCTCCACACCCGCCTTGCGAAGTACGGTATCAAAAGGACATTCCTTGTCCTCGCTTATGTACTTGTAAGTAAACTCTGTGCCGTTGTCGGTCTGAATCGTCTGTATTTTAAATGGAAATACTTTCTGCAGCATTCTGAAAAACTCAACCGTATTTTCAGGAGTATGCTCATCAAACCCGTAAATAAAACGGATTCTTGTGCATTCATCGATCGCCGTCCATTGATACAAATGCTTTCTGTCACGTTTCAGTGCACCT
>OGDY01000330.1_pt1 | contig 65333 bp, 65 predicted proteins | sample 1570341 | NCBI WGS metagenome assembly OGDY01 (sample SAMEA2581972, study PRJEB24529) | metagenome | biome: Human gut stool | place: China | collected 2011 | reverse complement strand
AAGTCCGCATCGCGAACTTTTTGTTTTCCTTCTGCTGTTCCTTCGGGCTTGCGCTGCGCAGGTCTTTTGCCATCTGACTCATTGCGAGGCAAAGCTGAATGTAGCTCTTGAGCTTGCCTGCGTGAAGTCCGTTCTGCTTGCCGCCTGCGGGCTTGTCGAACTGGAAAAGGCGGAATTCAATCGTGCCCTTTGTGAAGGTGGCGTGGAGGTTCAGCATATGGTAGCGGCTGTCGTTGTAGTGGTGGGTTCTGCCGTAGTCGCATCCCTGTGCGCCGTACCAGATGTCTGCAAGCTGCGCCATCGTGGTGGGCTTCTTCTTGTTGAGCTGCTGCAGGAAATTCGGGTTTACCGTTCTGCAGTAGCGGTTCATGCGGCTGCTGTCAACCTTGATTGCTTCGGCGATCAGCGTTTCGTGGCTTGCCATCAGGTTTGCGAGGTTTCGCAGGCTCTGCGGTGTGTGTCCCGTTGCGCCGATGTGAATGTGAACTCCGCAGCCTCTGGTGTAGTCGCTCTTTGCGCCCGCCTTGCGAAGGCGTCTGATCAGCTCCTGCAGGCTTTCGATGTCCTCGTAGTGCAGGATCGGTGTGACCAGTTCGCACTTTTCGCTGTCCGGTCCGCTGATGCTGCAGTCGCGCTGGAATTTCCACTCGCGTCCCTGTGCGTCCCAAGCGCTGTAGGTTTCGTAGCCGTTGCGGTGTGCGGTGTACTCGCTGCGGTTTGTGCCGAAGAACTCGGCGGCGAGCTTTGCGGCAGCCTTGCGGGTGATGTTGTTCATCTCAACCTCAACCCCGATCGTCTGCTCCTTCATTCTGTTGATCTGTGCCTGTGTCTTTGCGTTCATGGTGGTATCCTCCTGTTTGGTTTTTGGTGTGTTTTCCCTTTCGGTAGTCACATATTAACTCTAAACCGAGGATATATCAAGCCGCTAAAACCACAGAAATACGAGGAAAATACAGCCTTGATGATTGTGTATTTTACATTCTTGACACACTTGATTTTCTATGGTAATATTGGGTACGATGGAATAGGTTCTCACATTTTCCGGCGCCCCCGGAGGCTGTAAAATCAGCCGCCGGAGATGACCTCGAACTCGTCTGCGCCTTCGATCAGCGCAAGGCTTCTGCCGTTGTCCCACTTCATATGAATGTTGCCTGCATCGTCGATGATCGCAACCGTTCCGGTCATACCGGGCGGTACGGGCGCAATGTCGTCCGCCATACGGATCAGGCGGATGCGTGTACCTACGGGATAACGCTCGCGCAGCGCTTGAAGCTGTCTTTCATTCGGAAACTGCATCATTTTCTTCCTCCTCGTTATTCTGAGCATCACGCTTTGCCTTCTGCTTCGCTTCCCAGCGCTCACGCTCCGCGTCGTTGCGGAATGCAGTATGCCCGGAAAGGTTCTCCATCAGGCGCTTGCGGTCTGCCTTGCAGTCTTTTCCGTTCAGCCCAAGGCGGATCAGCCAGACGCGGAGCGAATACTTCTCGTTACTGTCATCGACATCCTTTGCCTGAACACGCTTCTGGGTAATTGCCATCTTGTTCATAGCTGCGGCAAGCTTCATGAAGGTCTGCACATGCTCAGCATCCTGTGCCTGACCGAAACCGTCGAAGGTGAGTTTGTCATCATCGAAGGATATTCCCATCAGCGGAGTACTTAACTCACCCCATTCTCTGACATATGAAATCAATTCATTCACACTCCGGAATACCTTCTCATCAAGGATCGAATCCACCAGTTCCTTGTCTGCGAAAAATGTACCGCCGGTTGCTTTGGAGATCAGAGGACCGCGGGAATGGATCATACAGATCAGATTTGTGAGGGATTGTACCGTATGCGCATTCAGGGAAAAAGAGATTCTTGTGCAAAGACACTCATCCGATTCAGATTCCGCATTTTCGTAAACTGAATCCCGGCTTTCATCCATATCGCTTTCCGGAATGATCTCAGGCTCCGATTCTGACACTTCTGCAGGCGATTCTTCGATGAAGGGCTGCTCATCTTCAAGCTGTTCATCATCACCCCATTCTTCTGTGGTTTCAGCCGCAAGACTGATTTCCGGAGGTACCTCCACAGGTGTCTCGTCTTCGCTGATCAGCGCACCGATCATACCTTCTTTCGTAAGAATGCCAATAATCAGTTCATCTGCATCATTCGTTGTTGTCAGTTTGCCGTCTTTCTCAACCGTGAATTCCCCGACTTCAAAAGCGCACCTCGGTACAAAGGTATATCTTGCTTTCTTCCTCGTAAGCTCTTCCAGTCTCTTTACCAGTTCTTTGCGGTTTGGAATCTTCTGTGCATAAGTTTTCATATGTGTACGCTCCTTTTTCATTATTGCCGTCCAACCGTCCTATACGGTCTTCCCCGGCGGTAGTCACATATTAAGCTATTTCGCTGATAATATCAAGACTGTAAATCGGAGAATGTAAGGGGCTATATTGCCCCTGTGATTGTGCATAGTACAGAATCTGAAATGCCGAACAGCTTACTTAGTATCAGTTCGTTCACAATTTGCTGCAGCGGCGGTACAGATATCAGTCATCGGCTTCAGAATCATTTTCATCAGTAGGCATCTCTGCAACAGCTTCCTCGTATGACAGCTTCTGCCCATCACGGAGTACATATGCGACCTCGGCGGTCTGCTTCTCCCGACACCATGCGAGGTATCGCTTCACGATGACATCCACGAATTTCGGGTCAAGCTCGATGCCGCGGCAGACACGGTCTGTCTCACAGCAGGCGATCAGCGTAGAGCCGGAGCCGAGGAACGGGTCGAGAACGATGCCGTTTGTCATGGTGCTGTTCTTGATCGGATATGCCATCAGCGGGATGGGCTTTGTGGTCGGATGGTCGGGGCTGCTTTTCGGCTTGTCATATTCCCAGACAGTTGTCTGCTTGCGATCGGCGTACCACTGATGCTTGCCCTTCTGCTTCCAGCCGAACAGACACGGCTCGTGGATCCACTGATACGGACTGCGTCCAAGCACCAGCGAATTCTTCTTCCAGATACAACAGCCGGAAAGCTGGAATCCTGCATCCTTGAATGCCTTTCGGAAGTTCAGCCCTTCCGTATCAGCGTGCCATACATAGATGCTGCCGTCATCTGCAAGGCTGTCATACATACACTTATAGGCAGAGAGCAGAAAGTTATAGAAATCGCTGTCGCTCATGTTGTCATTCATGATCTTGCCGGCGGTCTCCTCAACGTCCACATTATACGGCGGATCCGTCAGCACCAGATTTGCTTTCTGCCCCTCCATCAGCTTTGTGTATGTCTCCGCGACTGTGCTGTCGCCGCAGATCACACGATGCCTGCCGAGGATCCAGATATCTCCCGGCTGAGAGAAGGTCGGCTTCTGAAGCTCCTCTTCAACATCGAAGCTGTCCTCTTTGACCTGCTTATCGTGTACCTGATTGAAAAGCTGCTCGATCTCCGGCGGGTCAAAGCCGGTCTTACCGAGGTCGAAATCGCTGCTCTGAATATCCTCCAGAAGTTCAGCAAGAAGGTTTTCGTCCCACGCACCCGTGATCTTGTTCAGTGCGATGTTCAGCGCCTTCTCACGGACCTTGTCGATGTCCACCACCGCACACGGAACTTCCGTGTAGCCGAGCGCCGTCGCTACGGTCAGTCTCTGATGTCCGCCGATGATCGTCATATCGGCATTGACAACAAGTGGGTCGGCAAAGCCGAATTCCTCGATGCTGTTTTTGATCTTCTCGTATTCCTTGTCGCCGGGCTTCAGCTTTTTACGCGGGTTGTATTCCGCAGGCTTCAGCTCCGAGACAGGGATCATACGCAGTTCTGCTGTTTTCATCTCATTCCTCCAGTATATACATCTGCCGCAGCTCTGCGGCGCGTCTCAGATTTTCCTGTTTCAGTCTTGCAGCAACAAGCAGTTCCATTTCGCTGAGCGTTGATGTTTTCTGTCGGTCAGCGAATGCCGCATATTTGCGGATGTTCCTGCGGAGTGCGGCATCGGTCACGGACACGATAAACGCCTTCCCGCAGAAATCACAGTTGAAGAAGCTGTATTCGATCTCGCCCTCACGCTTCGTTTTCGGCTTGGGAACAAAAGCGCATCCGCAGCTGTCGCAGCGGCAGTTTTGTTTTTCCTTCATATCCGTACTCCATTTCTCAGCCGGATGATTCGCTGATTTCTGCTGCCCCGGAACTGAAGCGAGATATCCTTCTGTTCCGGCAGGAACGGACCGTCCACAAGTACATCGACGTATCTGAGTATATCCTCTCCCTGCAGCATCTCGTAAGTGTATCCGGAGAACAACCAGGTGTCCGAATTCGGACACTCCCGCTTTACCCGTTTCAGAAACGGTATCAGCACACACTCGTTTTCTTCCTCGCAGGGTTCACCGCCGAGAACAGAAAGCCCCTGTATCCAAGAAGGACGCAGGGCTTCGATGATCTCATCTTCAGTTTTCTTGGTGAAGGGTTGTCCATAGCTGAAATCCCATGCCTCCGGGTTATGACAGCCCTTGCAGTGATTCCGGCACCCGGATACAAACAGCGACACACGCACACCTTCACCGTTTGCGATGTCATTTTTATTCAGACCGCAGTAATTCACAGGTGCATCACCCGATCCTTGATCTCAGCAGTGCGTCCCTGATTCCAGAACTGCGTTCCGAGGTAACCGCAGGTGCGGCGGCAGACATTCAGTGTCCGCTGATCGCGGTTGCCGCAGTTCGGACATTCCCAGATCAGCTTGCCGTCCTCCTCAGTGATCTGTATCTCTCCGTCAAAGCCGCAGGCCTGACAGTAATCGGATTTCGTGTTCAGCTCCGCATACAGGATCGTTTCATAGATATGCCGCATCAGCGCCAGCACCGCAGGGATGTTGTTCTGAAGGTTCGGCACTTCTACATAGGAGATCGCTCCGCCGGGAGACAACTCCTGAAACTCCGCTTCAAAGGTCAGCTTTGAAAAAGCATCAATTGGCTCGGTGACATGAACATGATAGCTGTTTGTGATATAGCTTTTGTCAGTCACATGAGGAATAATGCCGTGCCTGCGCTGTAAGCACTGAGCGAATTTGTATGTCACAGATTCCATTGGTGTACCGTACAGCGAGAAGCTGATATTAGTCTCGTCTCTCCATTTGCTGCACTTGTCATTCAGGAATCGCATGACCTTCAGTGCAAATGCTTTTCCGTCCGGCTCTGTATGCGAACAGCCTGTCATCCGGTAGGTCATTTCCGCAATGCCTGCATAGCCGAGGGAAATGGTGCTGTAATTGTTGTACAGCAGATCATCAATGATCTCGCCGTCCTTCAGCCTTGCCAGCGCACCGTTCTGCCAGAGGATCGGTGCAACATCGGACGGCGTTCCTTTGAGCCGTTCGTGCCTGCACATCAGCGCCCTGAAGCAGAGGTCACAGCGTTCATTCAGAAGCTGCCAGAACTTATTCTCGTCACCGTCTGCGCTGCAAGCAACATCCACAAGGTTGATGGTCACAACGCCCTGATTGAAACGCCCGTAATACTTGTGGTCAGCAGAAGGAGTCAGGAAGGAACGGCAGCCCATGCAGGCATACACATCACCCTTCAGCTGTTTCATCACCTTGGCGGAGATATAGTCGGGAACCATGCGCTTTGCCGTACACTTGGCGGCAAGCTCAGTCAGGTAGTAATATTTTGTTCCGGGTTGGATATTGTCTTCATCGAGAACATAGATCAGCTTTGGGAATGCCGGCGTGATCCAGACGCCCTTTTCGTTTTTCACACCTTCGATACGCTGAAGCAGCGTTTCTTCGATGATGAGCGCAAGGTCGTCTCTGATCTGTCCCTCCGGCACCTCGTCCAGATACATAAACACGGTCACGAACGGTGTCTGCCCGTTGGTAGTGAGCAGTGTATTGATCTGGTACTGAATGGTCTGCACGCCGCGTTTGACTTCCCGGCGCACACGTTTTTCAACGATGTGTCTGATCTCATTATCAGATAATTTGCAGCCGCAGTCGCAGTTCACATCCTCGAATACTTCAGCTCGTATCTTCTGCCTGCTGACATCCACGAAAGACGCAAGGTGTGCAAGACTGATCGTCTGACCGCCGTACTGATTCGATGCGACCTGTGCAATGATTTGTGTTGCGATATTGCAGGCAGTCGAAAAGCTGTGCGGCTTCTCGATCATTGTACCGGATACCACCGTACCGTTCTGCAGCATATCCGCCAGATTCACCAGACAGCAGTTGTGCATCGGTTCTGCGATATAATCGAGATCGTGTACATGGATGATACCCTCATCATGCGCAGCGATCACATCTGCCGGGAACAGGAAGCGCCGACAGATGTCTCTGCTGGCTTCGCCTGCCATATAGTCCCGTAGCGTGCTGTTGATGATCGGGTTCTTATTGGCGTTCTCCTGTTTTGCCTCCTCGTTGTTGCGTTCAAGCAGGCTCAGGATCTTGCCGTCCGTAGTGTTCATCCTGCGCTGCTGTTCATGCAGCAGTCTGTATTCACTGTAGTGCCGTGCAAGTTTGTAAGCCTCGGCTTTGTCAAGTTCATCGAGTACCATGTCCTGGACTTCCTCGACATGGACAGGTCTTGCAAGGGCGCTGCAGCGTTTTTCTACATTACTGACAATGAATCCGATCACTGTGTCGCTGATCTTGTCATCGACCTCTGCGTTTGCAGCTGTAATCGCAGCACGGATCTTTTCACAGTCGTAGGGAACCTCACACCCGTTTCTTTTTATAATTTTCATATTGCATCCACCTCATTCTCCATATCAGCTTCTGATTCAGCCAGCAGATCATCGCAGGTTTTGTTCAGGTTTTTTCTGCACTGTGCGTTCAGTATTTCATACATAGCAGATCTTTCGTCATCGGTAAGCTCTATTGCATACATATCCTCATTGTCATCTGAATCTGAATTTCTGACGATGAAGTTTATACAGTTATCCACACAGCCTTGCTGATCGTTGCCGAGAAATTTACTGATACCGATATAAAAATCATACCAGCCGTCATGATCCACTTCACTGTTTCGCCCATTTATCGGATACATAGGAAGATATCCTTTTTCAAGACGAATACGATCAGCCATCTCAACAAGTGTTTTTGTTGCTGTGAGCATGAACTCTACGGTTGGAAAACGGTATGGGTAAGTATCATTGATCTGATCACTGCTGTATACAATCTCCGCTTCGGGATCTATAAGTATTGCGTTATGAATAAAGTTTTCTGTCAGTGTCACTTATCTGTCCTCCTCTGTGCCGGACACTCTCCGGCGTATGGACAATTCATGCAGTTTCTGATACTGCACCTTCCTGTACGTGAAAGCATTATACGAATCAGTGCTGCATTGCTTATTGCAAGAAATGCCAGAAGCACCCAGTTCAGAATAGCAAGCATCATGTTCACTTCCTCCTTATCATTTTTAATTACACTTATCACGAAATGCTCTGGTCCTGCACCGACCTGAGCAGTATTTTTTTGACCGCCCGGTTTTCGGCTGTCTCAGTTTTTCTCCGCACACCGGGCAGCGGTTGTTCTGCTTGCACCAGATAGAATAATTTGCTTTTACCAGTGTTCCGTCTCCTGCCAGGCCGTTCATTCTGCAGTATAAATGGACCTGATCAACATTGAGTCCCAGACTGTTTGCAATTGCCTTATATCCAATGCCATGCATACGCATGGACCTGATCTGTTTCTTCTGGGCATCAGTCATATCTTCACCGCCTTCAAATGTACCGTTTTTGTAAGTTTCGGGCATCCACACAGGCTCCGCCAGGAAATGAATCAGAATGCGTTTCAACATTAAAAAGCACCGTTTTATATCATTTTTTGTCGTAAAATCGCTGTTTTGGAAAGCGATTTGTAACGAAACTCGATAATGAGGTCAGAAAATCGCTTCTATGCAACGGCGCATGAAAAAACGCGATAAATCAATGTTTCCTGACTTGTGATACGAGTCTGTCAGACAGTCAGAATCATTCCGAAGTAGGTTCATTGGCACCCACCCCCTACAATTTCGCGGATTTTTACGCGAGAGGGGCCGACGGTCTTCTGTTCGGTATCCCGCAGAGATTCCGACCCGCCCCCGGGGGCAGCCCCAGCCCCGGACCCGCCCCATTTTGTAGATGGTTGTTTGTTGTTCCTTGCCGATATGCTGGGATTCTCCTTGACTTCTTTCAGATTGCATGGTATAATTTGATTAAGGATTAAGAAGCATTGGAGTGAGCAATAATGATTTTATATCATGGAAGCAATGTTGTCGTAGAACATCCTGTTGTCTCTAAAGGGAAACCGTCTGTTGATTTTGGTCAGGCATTCTATGTTACTTCTGACTATGAACAAGCAAAGCGCTGGGCTAATCAAGTGAAACGTCGTCGCGGTACAGGCACTGCTTACATCTCAGAGTATGAGGTGGATGATGCTGCGTTTGAAAAACTGCGAGTACTGCGTTTCACAGAACCGGATGCTCAGTGGCTGCATTTTGTTGCAGACAACAGACGCCAAACCTACAATGGCGAGCAGTATGATGTTGTTGCTGGACCTGTTGCCAATGATAACACAATGCCCGTTGTCAATCTTTTTATCAGTGGGTTCCTTGATGAAGAATATGCGATCAAACGACTGCTTCCGCAGAAGCTGAAGGATCAGTATGCATTTAAAACAGAAACAGCTGTCAATTTACTTCGATTCAGGAGGTCGATCATATGCGAAAACTAATGAGTGAGGTATTGCATTACTACGACATGACTGTCATCGAGATGATTATGGAGAAGTACGGGTATTCTGCTAAAGAAGCTATGAATAAATTTCTGAAATCCAAAACACACGGTATGCTTGAGGACGAGGAAATGTTCATGGTTGAATTTGGATGCCCTGCCATCTTTGATATCTGGGAAGCCGAACAGATCACAGGTGATCCTCGAAATTCGGCTTATATAAGGTGTGATTGATATGACGAAGAAACAAGAGTTTTTTATTTATCTGCTTGAGTACTATGCCAAATACAGAGATCTGCCAACCTCAAAAGTTCTTGAAGAACTTGATGCTTTGGGGCTTACGGACTTCATCTGTAACGACATGTATTGGCGTTATCACACTGAGGCAATCGAAAATGCATTTGAAGATATCGACAAGCTGATCGCTGAGAGAAAAGCTGCAACACCCTAAAATCGTTAACAACAGCAGAGGGGCATTCCGTAGGAATGGATGCTCCTCTTTTTCAATACTTGTACTCAGGGGTGTGATCCTCGTTCCGGGTCTTGATGCTGTGGTGTCGGTGACAGAGGCTCTGCCAGTTGCTCTGATCCCAGAAGAGCACGCTGTCTCCTCGGTGCGGCTTAATGTGATCGACATCGGTCGCCTTGACGTAGCGGCCTTGCTTCATGCACTCCACACACAGCGGATGTGTCTCAAGGTAACGCTTGCGGGCTCTGTTCCATGCGGCACCGTAGCCTCGGCTGCCTGCGGAGCGTGTCTCCTCCGGGTGGAGGGGACGGTGCTTTTCACAGTACTTCGTACCGTAGGGAACGAGTGTGGCACAGCCGGGATGCCGGCACGGTGTGTTCGGTCTGCTTGGCATGATCTCTGCCTCCCTTCTCTGGAGCAGTTATTTTCATTGTGATAGGGGCGGTCAGTCCCGCTTGGTTGATCGTAGGTTTGTGTCCAGTCTGAACAACGCCCCTCATATACTGTCGTGGGATAGGGCATTTTAGGGGTAACACTCAAAAAAAATTTTCGGATTTTTTTATTTCTCCCACGGAAGCCCCGATTTTCCGAAGTGTCCGTAGGCAGAAACCTTGTTATAATCCACATCCAGCAGACCGAGAGTTTCGATGATGCCTCTCGGTGTGAGGTCGTAGTTCTCACGGACGTACTGGCTGATGAATTCCGTATCCTGATGCTCTGTTCCGAAGGTCTCCACATACACTGACACAGGTTCTGCCACACCAATGGCGTATGCGATCTGCACCTCTGCCTTGTCCGCATAGCCGGCGCTGACGATATCCCTTGCGATCTTGCGGGCGGCATACGCACCGCTGCGGTCAACCTTGGACGGATCCTTGCCGGACATCGCACCGCCGCCGATGTGTCCGATGCCGCCATAGGTGTCGCAGGCAAGCTTGCGTCCGGTCACACCGCAGTCAGCAAACGAACTGCCGAGAACAAATCTGCCGGTCGGATTCACGAGCTTTGTGAAGTCGGTGTTCAGCCCGTACTCTGTCGCCGTTCTCACCATCAGCCTTTCAATGATTGGTCTGAAATCCTCAACATCCACATCGCGGATATGCTGTACCGAGCAGAGGAAGGTCGTGATCCTGCCGCTGTCATAATCAAAGCTGACCTGCGCCTTGGCATCTGCTTTCAGCATACGGCACGGGTACATTTTCAGCAGTTCCAGAAATCTGGTTGCGATCACATAAGGGATCGGGAGCAGTTCTGGTGTTTCGTTGGTAGCATAGCCGTACATCATACCCTGATCTCCGGCACCGCCGACATTCACACCGAGGGCAATGTCACTGCTCTGATGATCGACCAGAATCGCAATATCCAGATCATCGGCGGTGAAGTCCAGCTTATAGTCAAGTCCGGCATCGCTGTTCTCCGCACCGCCGTTATTGATGCAGTCAAACACCTGCTGCACCAGAGCCTTGTAGTCCGGCTCATGGGTACTGGTCAGCTCACCTGCAATGACAAGGCATCGGTTCTTGAAAAGACACTCGATGGCGACACGGCTGCTGCGGTCATGCTGCAGGCAGTCGATCACGATGGCATCTGCGATTTGGTCACAGATCTTGTCGGGATGCCCTGCGGAAACCTGTTCTGAAGTGATAATTCTCATTTTATTTTTCCTCCTGATCATTTTTCTCAAATACGCACAAGAGTGTGCAGAATACATCCGAGCTTTCCAGCACCGTAGTCTGTACCAGCTCGAATTCCGGATTCTTGTCCAGCTTTTCATTGATCGCCTCTGCGATTGTCTTACCGTACTCCTTATTGACGGTGCCTCGCAGTATCGAAGTTCTCTGCATGGTTTTTACCTCCATATCCTGACACCTGTTGCCCTGCCACGTTTGTAGCACTCACATAGTTGGCATTTGCAACAGATGTCCACGGTTTTTTCTCGATATTACTTCATTTTCACTATCTCTGTAGCACTTGTAGCATTCCGTTCCATAACTTTTCCTATATTCTTCTTTATAGTAATATTTATATATTCACTTGCTACATTTGCTACATAAAATAGAATATATAAAGATATATATACTAGAAACAATAGAAAACTACAGAAGAAAGGTGCTTTTCAGCTTATGCGCCGGCCATAGGTCATCACTCCTCATCGTCCAGAGGTACGAGATCCATTCCCGGTTCTTCACCGCTTACCCAGGTGACATCGTTCACAAGTGACAGCGGATTCATATTGCCGGTCGTCGTCTGCTTCCACGGTCTGCGCTTGACAATGAGATATTCCAGAGAGAGCCGCTTATAGAAATTCTGAGAACTCTCATACTTACATCCGTTGTCGCTGCACCACGTCTTATAGTGACTGTAGACCGCCGATGCCTTGATCTCCGAGCCCTTTTCCTTTTTCAGGCACTGACGCATAAACTGCGCAATACGGTCGGACTCCACACGATACTCTTCGGTCGCTGCCTTTACTTCTTCCGGCTCGTCGAGGCCCTCTGCCTTATACAAGCGATAACCTTCGATACACCAGTTCAGGATACCGGACAGATTTTCAGGCTGCATCAGTGTAGTCTTCAGCGTCTTGTCCTGCTCGTGGTCCTCAAAATGTCGGGTAAACGGGATGATCTTCAGTCTGCCGGATTCAAACAGCGTGCGGTCAGTGACATTGGGCAGATGGTTGGTGTCGATGAAGATCTTCGCCTGCATGTGAAATTCAAAATATCCCTCGTACAGAAAACGTGCTGTGATGCTGCCATTACCGGTGAGCTGCTTTGTCAAAGAGGCATTGATCGTCAGCTTCTGCTCCATTTCGGAAATGCCGACAAATCTTGCGCCGGCGAGACGTGCGACATCATCAGAGGAACCGTTGGACTGCCCGCGGAAATAGTTTGTGGCAAGCATATCCGGCTTGGCAGAACGGCCGTATTCTCCCATAACACGCAGGATCGTTTCGATGGTCGTGGTCTTGCCGTTTCTGGTCGTAGGGCCGAACATGATGAACAGACATTCCAGCGATGTATCGCCGGAGAGTGAGTAGCCGATGGCTTTCTGAAGATAGCGTGCGACATTCTTCCTACCGACCATGACCTCATCCACGAACTGGATCCAGCGCGGGCATACAGCATTCGGGTCGTAATTGATGTGGCTGATCTTCGTAATGAGGTCCTTGGGGTCATGCTCATGAAATTCCAGTGTCCGCAGATCGAGGGTGCCGTTCTCAAGGTTCAGCAGATAGACATTCGCATCAAAAGCGGACATCCTGATCGGGTACACTGACTTTGCGTCCTCCACCATCGTCTTGCGGTTCTTTCGCATCTGGAGCTTCTGAACACGCTTGATATATCTGTTTCGGGTGTCCTCGTCCCTGATCTGCAGTGCAAACGTATACAACAGGTCTGCGAGGTGCTTTGCAAGTTCGGCTACGGCGAGAGCATTTTCGTCCGGTTGCCAGACCTTGCCGTCATACACATACCAGACATTACGGTCGCCGTTGAACCGTGCGATGGGTTTGAAATAGTCAGCGAAAGCGTTGCCGATGCCGATCTCGTCGCGCTGATAGCGCGGGTTCGTATGCGGCTGCATTTCGTCAAGCGTGAGGGTGATGCGGGAGAGGTCGGGACGGAAACCTGCGTGTTCCTCCACTTCTTCATCGTCCAGTGCTTCAAAGTCGTCCTCCGCCGATGTGTCGAAGATCGGTGTATAGATCTCAGATGTCGATGCTATGGCATTGCGAATGGTGATCTGACCGTAAGTCCTGTCACCGGTCATACGATCCCACTTGTCACGCATCAGCCCGGAAGAACGAAAAATACGGTCGATCTGCTCCTCCACATTGCCGCACCAGAAGCACAGCATGGACACGAACGCCATGTCTGCATCAGACTGCGAATCGTAGCCTTCCTCCCAGTGTCCCTCGTAGAGTACTTTGAATTTATCACCGGAAGCAGAGGCGGATGCGTGTGCGATGACACCCTCGTCATCAAGATAGGATGCAGGCTCGATCGTCTTATTTGATACACGAGTGCTGCGCTTCATGAAGGTGTCAAGCAGATTGCGGAGTGCATCATCATCACGCTCAACGGTACCTGGACGGAACATATCTCCCGTAACAGTTACAAATCGGTTTGTCGTTCCCGGCAGATAGACCTCCAGACCGTGCTTGCGATTGTTGATGTAGTACACGGTCTTATCGTAGGCGAAGTCGGGGCTGAGTTTGAAGAATCCGCGCAGTCCGGTACCGGAGGGTGAGCGTTCAAAGTAAGCAGAGCTGAAGATACCGAGAATGGATGCAGCCACATCATTCAGGCTGCCGTCCTCCCGGATACAGTGGTCGATGTCGATTGCACCGATGCCCTCGGAAACTCTGTAACCGATGCCGTCCCAGCCGCCGATTGCATACGCTTTCATAGCGGTCTTGAAGTCGGTGAAGGTGTCGGGTTCATTCGTTTTTGCCATCTGTCTTGTTCTCGGGTCATACGGCACCTTGGTTGGTCTGCCGCTGCGTTTTTCCAGCTTCCAGACACAGAAGGATGCCGACTGCTTCAGTGCGTCCGGGATATTTACGAAATTTACAGGCATTCGGAATGTCTCCTTTCAAGGAAAAGCTGTGCAATGACAGCGGTTTCAATACGGTTCATCGCATCGGCGTCCGAGATATGCCCGGCATAGCTGCGAAGTGCATGCTTGCTGACAGTCGTGAGCTGCTCCGCCAGGATCATGGACGGATCCAGATGCTGATGAATGTCGGAAATACTGTCGGTGAACAGATGTGTGTGGCACGGCAGCTCCGGCTTTTTCAGATGCCGCGTCATGGGAACGATATTGACCGTGTCAGCGTGTGCATTGCCCATATCATTCGAGAGAATGATTACAGGACGGATGCCGCCCTGCACGCTGGAATCCGGATGACAGCCGAGATCCGCAAACCAGATGTCACCGCGCTGCGGTTTGTGTTCAGTTGTGTGATGCTGCATCGGCGCAGTGATATATTTTCTCGGATCGAAGCCGAGCCCTCTGTGGTATTCTGTTTTCAGGCGTTTATTCTTACGCGCCATAGTATTCACCTCCGTGGTCTGCGGCGTAACCGAATTGTCGCCGCTTTGCCGTCTTTCTGTCGTCAAATAGAGATAGATCATACTGAGAGTATGATCATAGTCGTGCCTTGACTGCTGAGATCAGCTTCTCCTGCGTCACATCCTTTGAAGCAAGTGCTTTCAGGACATCTTCATCTACAGTGTCTTTTGTTACGATGTGGTGGATGGTCACAGTGTTCTGCTGTCCCTGACGCCAGAGTCGGGCGTTGGTCTGCTGATACAGTTCCAGACTCCATGTCAAGCCAAACCAGATCAGGATATGACCGCCGGACTGGATATTGAGTCCGTGTCCTGCCGATGCAGGATGTATGAGAGCGATCGGAATGTTTCTTGCATTCCAGTCTGTGATATCGTCGGAATCCTTAATATCCCTCGGAGCATAACCACAGGCGGTCAGATGCTCTATAATTCGGGTGCGGTCATGCTTGAACCAGTAACCGATCAGCACAGGCTGTCCGTTTGCCGCTTCGATCAGGTCTTCCAGCATTTCCAGCTTTCTGCTATGAATGTTGCGTGCTTCCTTGTTTTCGTCATAGACAGCGCCGTTTGCCATCTGAAGCAGCTTATTACTGAGACTCGCAGCGTTGGCGGCGTCAATGTCACCGTCCTCAAGCGGAATGATAAGGTCATGTTTCAACTGATCATAAAGCTTTCGCTCCGCCGCATTCATCTCTACCTCATGGTTGACATACACGCACTCCGGCATATCCAGATAATCCAGTGCTTTCATAGATATCGTGATATCCGAAATCTTGTTATAGATCTGCTCTTCTGCACCGGGGCGGGGTGTGTATGAGAACACCACACCCGTGCTCGGATTCATGCTGCCGGGTTTAAAGTAGCTTTCACGGAATCTGCCGATAAACCGCCCGAGCCGTTCGCCGCCGTCAAGGATACCGATCTCCGCCCACAGATCCATGAGACCGTTTGAAGTCGGTGTACCTGTCAGCCCGACCCAGCGTTTCACGAACGGACGTACCTTCCGTAGCCATTTGAATCGCTGAGACTGATAGTTCTTGAAGGAACTCAGCTCGTCAATGACGATCATATCAAAATCCCAGCGCAGGCCGTTTTTCTCATAATACTCTACAAGCCATTTCACATTCTCGCGATTGACGATGTATATAAACGCATTATGATTGATTGCTGCGGTGCGCTCCTTGACGCTGCCGACAATGACAGATATTTCAAGATTCTGTAAATGATCCCACTTCTTTACCTCGGCAGGCCATGTGTCACGGGCAACTCTGAGAGGCGCTATCACAAGCACCTTGTTCACTTTCAGTTCATCGAACATCAGGGCGTTAAGAGCTGTCAGCGTGATGATCGTCTTGCCGAGGCCCATGTCCAGGAATAACGCCGAAACAGGATGCTCCCGGATATATTCGATACAGTATTTCTGGTAATCGTGCGGTGTGTACTTCATCCGGTATCATCCTCCAACTCATAGAATCCTGCCAGATTGTCCGGATCAATCGGTTCCAGTGTCTCTCCGAAATCGTTCATCTCCGATGGCAGCGCTGTGATCTCCAGATCGGGTATCTTCGCACCGATACCCTCCGGAAACGGTTCACTGGGCGTCCATGCAAGGATCGCATCAATGCACGGCTTGATCTGATACAGCTTGTCGATGCAGAGAACGGGAAAGCCCAGCTTCATCAGCTGATACCGTCTTTTTCTCTGCAGCGGACGCATCATCTTGCCCGGTGCTTTCAGCTCTACGAACACCGTCTTTGCAGGAAAGAACAGAACGAGTCTGTCTGGCAGCCCGTTCGCTGTCTGCGATGTCAGCTTATATGCTACACCGCCGGCGGCTTTGACTGCCTTGACAAACTCGTTCTCAACAACATATTCTCTCAATGCCTGCCGTCCTTCCAGTATTCGCACCATCCGGACGGGAACGGCGTATGACAGCAGTTCCCATAGAAACGGCAGTTCTCACAACACTGGTCGTCTACATACAGTTCCTCGTCACTGTGGTCGTAATCGTCATAGCAGCCGCGGGTGTAATTGTAGATGTCCGGTACAGGATATCCGCGGCGTTTCCTGCGTGTCTTATATCCTTTTCTGTCTTTCCACGTTCTGCTCATGCGTTGATCTCCTTCCACTGTGTTTTCGGCATGGTCGCCACCTGCCAGCCGATGCCTTCCAGCGCAGTGGCTCTGTCGTAGGACTCTACATCCTGCGAAGCCCGCGTGATGGCATTGCTCAGGCCATAAAGGGAGAGATCGCCGCCCTTGATGAGATAATTCAGAATGCTGTCCTGTTCCGGCTGATTGAGGTCATATGCCTTGCCGGTCAGTTCAATGACATCCTGCACACGTCCTGTGATCTTTGCGCCGTGACTCTGCTCCAATACACCGACGATCTGAGTGAATCTTGCTTCTTCAATCGCGGCAAGCGTTGTGTCACGGAGTTTCAGCATAAATGCATGATCTTCTGCTTCCAGCGTTTCATCTGTATAGATATTGAAGCTGTCTTCCAGCGCCTTCGCAGCTCTGCCCACATGGGTACGGCGTTCGCCCATACTGTTGACCACCATGCCGTTTGTGCAGGCAAGCGTATAGACAAGGGGCTGAACGGATACTGCACCGAGCCCGACCTCAGAATTTGAAATGATAACGCCCGCCTGAACTCTGTCACCGACACACGCCATTTCAAGGCGGTGATTGACGATCTTCAGATACAGCTTATTCTCTGTAACCTCGCAGCTCATGACCTCCATGCCGTCCTGTCCTGCGAACAGCGGAAGCACCGCCGATGCAATCTCCAGATTGTCAATTCGGCGGTAACGGTCGGAAAGGAGCGCACGAGCGACCTGTCCGCTGCCGTAATCGAGTGTTCTGACCATGTAACTGTTACCCTTATCAGAAAACCATGCGTTCACGTTATCTGCCAGAAGCTCCGGCTTCTGTTTCTGCATCATATCATAATATCTCGCGGGGATACCGAGTGCCGATGCCACCTGACGATGGAAAAGCTGTGTTGTGCCGAAGCTGTGATCGTCCCCGATGCGGAATGTGCTGCCGTCCTCGTCCAGACGGAATGCCTCCGCTGCACCGATATAGTCCTGCTTTGCCGCATTCTGACGCTGAAGCTCTGTCAGCACCTCCGGTAATGTTCGTCCCTGTTTCATAGAAAAATCCTCCTAGTCTTTGAAATAATAATTGCCTGTATATCCGGCAGAGGACAGCGGCAGACCGTCCGCCCATGCAGGATTCCGGTTCATGATATTGCACACATCATCGACCGTGTATTGTCCTTTTGGTACTTCGAGAATGACTTCATCATGCACATGCCCGACAATGCCGAGCCCTGCAAGCTCCATGCGCCGCATTTCCTCGGCAAGCAGGTCACGGGCGGTCGCCTGTGTGATGTTCTCTGTCAGCTTCCCGCTGTAGGTCTCGCCGCGTGTCCATTTGTTGTTTGCGCCGAGCCCTTCAAAGGTCAGTGCCATGCGCCCGAAGCGGTTCGGCTGCAGCTTTGGTTTGATGTAGGCAAGCCTGCGACCTGACGGCAGCACGATCCACAGTGTATTTGCAGAGAACTGAAAACCGATCCTGCCAACTGTTCTGTCCGTATGGTCCTTTACTGTTTCGATTGCCGCTTTTTCCACGGCATACCAGAACTTTACGATCTCCGGATTTGCATCGCGCCAGCTTGAAATGATGTCGGGAAGTTCATCCTCTTTCAGTCCCATATCCAGTGCGCCCATAGAGATCAGCGCACCGGCACCGCCACCGTAACCGCAGGCCAGTTCTGCGACCTTGCCTTTCTGCCGCAGTTCACCGTTGATACCGTGCTTCACGACCGGAACGCCGAACATCTGCGAAGCGGAAGCACAGTAGATATCTTCACCGCGCTGAAATGCATCCAGCCGCCATTGTTCTCCTGCAAGCCATGCAAGCACACGAGCCTCGATAGCAGAGAAGTCAGCCACGATAAACTCACAGCCATCTTTCGGAATGAGCATAGTTCTTATAAGCTGTGACAGGATATCCGGCGTATTGCCGTACAGTGCTTCAATCATGTCAAAGCAGCCCATTTTGACCAGTTCTCTTGCTTCATCGAGGGTAGAGATATGATTCTGCGGCAGATTCTGCAATTGAATCCCGCGTCCTGCCCAGCGCTGTGTGCGGTTCGCACCGGAGAACTGAAACAGTCCGTGTGCTCTGCCGTCCTGACAGATGTATCTCTCCGCCGCCTGATACTTTTTCACAGAGGACTTTGCCATCTGCAAACGCAGCTTCATCATATCCAGAGCCTCACCGTCTGCGCTGTGCCTGTCAAGGTCTGTGATAAGAGAAGCGACATTCTTTTTGCCGAGGGAATCCACCTCAATGCCGCGTTCTTCCAGCCAGCCTTTCAGCTGAGATACAGAATTCGGATTTTCAAGTCCTGTCAGTGCGTAGGCACGTTTGGTCATCTCTTCAGACATTGCCATATTGCAGATAATAGCCTGCTGTACCAGTTCCTTGTCGATCAGGATCCCGCGGTCATTGATCCGCTGATCCATGTGGTAGTAGTCCCATTCCTGCGGGAGCAGGGGAAACTTTTCAAGTCTGCGGCGGATATCTCGTTCCGTGTTGACATCCTGCACACAGTAGCTTTTGAAGAGCTTCCAGTCATCGGGAGCATGCTCCGGCAGATTCCTTGTTCTGCCGCCGTTTGCTTTGGTGGGCTTACAGGGCAGAGAGAAATAGCGGATCAGGCGCTCTCCGACAGCGTCTTTCTGCTGTGCGGTCTTCAGAGCCTGTGCAGCAGTTGCCAGTTTCAGCGGCAGGGACAGCGATGCCGCCCAGACCATCGTGCATTGCCATGCATCCGGGGAAAGCTGTGTGCCGAGATATTTTGAAAGACAGGTGCGCTCAAACTGTGCATTCCATGCCGATTTGATAATACAGTCATCCTGCAGCGCATCCACGACCTCTGCCGGGAGCTGCTCTCCGCAGGCCATATCCACGCATTTTGTTTCTTCATCGTCAAAGGCATATGCGAACAGCAGGATATGGAAATCCCCCTCAACATAGCGGTACACACCGCAGTTCGGGAGGTCGACATCCGAATAGGTTTCTAAGTCGATGGAAAGTAAGCGTCTGCTCAATAATGATCACCACCTTGTGTATGTAAAAGGGAGGACATGCCTCCCTTGTCTCAGTTCAGGAAATCCATATCGTCATCGTCAAGTTCGTCGGCATCGTCGCCCTCGACCTCCACAAAATCGGATGCCGCAGTCGGTCTGCCGGCAAGACGCTCGCCGTGACGGACAAGCTGAATATTCTGGAGTCCTGCCGCAATGCCCTTGTTGCCGGATGCTGCGAAACCGTAGAAGTTGACAGAGACATTGCAATAGTCGCCGCTGCCGCATTCCATCGGATCGAGGATCGGCTGCACATGACGGTCAACGATCTGCGGTGCGTCTTTGCTGGTTGCATTGAAGAAGAAATGACCTGCGTAGTTCTCGTCATCGGGGCGGTCGATATCGCCATCGTGCATGGGCAGTTTGAGGTTTGCGGGGATCTTGCCGTTCCACTTCTTCTCCTTGGCGGCCTCCTTTGCAGCCTCGATCGCTTTCTTGATCTTGGCGAGGGTCGTCTTATCATCCTTCGGGATGAGCAGCGAGACGGAATACTTTTCATCGCTGCCGTTGATGCTCTTGGGCTCCCAGATGTTTGCAAAAGAGATGCGGCAGGGCACGATGACCTTCGTTGCGGGTGCTGTATTGTTGTTTGCCATTGTTTTTTCCTCCTGAAATGCAGTTTTTATTTCTCGTCAGGCAGTACCGAAAACTCCTGATCCGGGGCTGATGTGAGATCGACAGGCTCTCTCGGGTCGCTTTCCGGTACGAGAGCCAGCTTTCCGGGCGGCTTGGCGACATATGCACCGAGCAGCTCATTGAACTTTTTCTTGCCCATCATTTTCTCAAATTCTGTCAGTGTGATGAGCGTCTGCTTGTAAAGGTCGGTGTAGCCGTTCTGCACGGCAGTATCGACCACCGCCTTGGTGTCTGTGAAAATACGCTTGCTGCGTCCCTCGACCACCTTATAGCCTGGAATGGGTACACCGTGGTTGATCGCCTCGGAGGAGACGAATGCGAACACAGCCTCTATCCACGAGGATATCCTGTTCAGCGTCGGAAGTATCTCCGCCAGTTCGGATATCGGGATCAGGCCCGGCTGCTTGAATACGGCGGTATTGGTATCCGCTTCATAGGGGGCGGTCATATCGCTTTCCTCTGTGGTGTCATCAAATGCGCCTGCATCAAGGTCGAGGAAATCCTCACGGCAGAGCGCCAGTGCTTCATCAGCACAGGCTTTGCAGACAGGCTTTGATCGGCAGAAGCGGCACCAGTCACCGGGATGCTGTTCGCCCTTGCCCTCAAAAGCAAGGAGTGCGGTCGGTTTGATGCTCTCGCCCCAGTCCTCAAGCTCCTGCCTGCTGCATTCAAATGTGCTGATATTATCAAGACGGGGCTGGATGATGCTCATACGCACGATCTCGATATCGTACAAAAAGCCGTAGGCGGCTAAAGCCCCGATCGCATACAGCATCATCTGGCTGTTGTGGTCTGCATCTACAAACACACCCTTGCCCGTCTTGAAATCACATACATGAAGCAGCCCTCTGCCATTTTCGTCCTTTCCAATGATCAGCATATCTGCAGTGCCGAAGCCGGAGGGAGCAATGTGACTGTAATCAACACGTTCTTCAACGAAAGCAAGGGGTTCACAGCCATTCTCCCGCATCTGTTCAATGATCGTGATAACAAACTCGGCATATACATCGGTAATCTGCTCTATTTCCTCAGTGTCGAACTCCTCGGACTGCGGGCGTTTCACGCGCTCATGCAGATATTTGCGGACCTTATACTCGCAGATCTCATGAGCAAATGTACCTTCTTCGGCATAGACGGAGCTTTCGTTCGGGAAGTTCTCCTGCAGGCGAACGGAAGGCGGACAGTGCAGCCACTGTTTTGAACTGGATGCGCTCAGAAGCGCATGTACATCCGGCATCCGATCACCCCCGGTCAGAGCTGAGACACATCGGTGAGAAATGCCTCGTATTTGTCCTGCGGAATGTCGCTGACCTTTGCTGCGCCATATGATTTCAGCAGGGCGAGAACCTTGTCCTTATTGGCTCTGTTCTGCTTGATCTTGCCGGTCACAACCTTAATAAGGTCATCGGCAGTCAGTTCCGATGCGGGCTCCTGTTTCTTTGCAGCGGCTTTCTTTTTCGGCTGCTCCTTCGTTTTTTCCTCGGGTTCGGTGTCCCACGGCAGATCATCAGCGGAAAGGATCTCCTCAAATTCATCCGGGTTTATCGTTTCCGGGGCCGTCTCCTTCGGAACACCGTTGATCGCCATATCTGCAAGCTGCTGCGCCATGTCCGGCTCCATCGAATTCAGAAGCTGGATAACACCGCCGAAGATCGTGCCGAGTCCGTCGATCAGCTTTTTTGCGTCTACCGGAATAGGCTCCGGCAGCTTGTTCTTTTTAGTCTCCGTCATATATCAGTCCCTCCTCGTCATCATCATCATTTTCAGGCATCTTCCCGCTGACACCGCTGTCCCTGCGGAGCTTCTTTCTGAAATCGTCCGGGTAGCGGATCTCGAAGAAAACGCCCTCGTCATCGATTTTCAGGCGGAACACACCGACATCCAGTTCCATGTTCGGGAGCATAGCCGATGCCATCGACATGAAGCGGAACATATCCGTTGCGGTCTGTGCGATGTCTCCCGCACGCTTGTCCATTGCCGACTCAAGCAGCTTCAGAGCATCCGGCTTACCTGCGGACTTGCCGGGATCGGGTGCGGCACCGCCGTTGTAGCGGTTCTTCGGGGTTCTGTTTTCCATAAGCTTTTCCTTTCTGTGCGGCCTTGCGGCCAATGTATTATCGTGAGGAGCATCATGGCCTCTCATATACTGTCGTGGGAGTGATTGTTTTAGGGGTATCAAAACAAAAATTTTTTTGCTTTTTTCAAGGCGCCTCTCAGATGATCACGAATCGTAGTCTGATCTACTCCGAGAAGAGAAGCAATATCGCTCTGTGTCATGCAGTCTCTGTAGTACATTACAAAGACTTCTCTCTGCTTCTCCGTCATCGCTGTCAGCATTTCTTCTCTGGTCTCACGGCGTTCAACGGCATCCTGCGGATTTTCACCCATGCGTCCGTCGTACCAGTTGAAGGCTCTGCGAAAAGGGTCTGCTACTGCCAGTTCCATATCACCGTCCTTATCTCCGTTGTCTGCGCTGTCATAATCTGTGGTATCCTTACGGCTGCCGGTACGGTTCATGCTGTTGGCCTCAATACGGTGATCGCCGATCAGAGTTACTGCAAGAATCCAGGGCTGTGCGGCGAGGAATCCATCCGGCAGTTCGTATGTCTCTTTGAAGGTGTCCTTTTCCGAGTCTCTCAGCTTATTAAAATAGAAAGTGAAGCTTTTGCAGTACGGCAGCCAAACAACAGTACGTCCGGTGATATTCTGATAGATCGCAAAGCCGTTGCTGAACAGTGTGCAGTCATTTGTTTCTGCGATCGGTTCGCCGGCAGTCTCAAAAAGCTCTCTCGGTGTCGGAGTCTTGCCGGACTTTTCAGCAAGGTCGAGAATGGTGAGCAGTTCTCCGAGGGTGGTTCTATCTGTTACAGTGATCGTATTCATAGTCGTTCCTTTCTGCAAGGAACGCACTCGCGGCAGATGCTCCTACTGCGCAAAAGGCACGCAGGCAGACGATGTCCACACGGAATACAGCCGCGGTCTGTACAGACCACAAGTCCTGTTGTTTTCCGTTATGAGCATCTGTCCGCCAATGCGCGCCTTGACTGACAAATGTGATTTATCTATGCTGCGGCATAAGAATAGCCGGATGCATACAGAGGAAGAACATACAGCTCGGTCTGTCGTCCACAGGGTATAGCTGTGGCATTGAGACGTTAGCTGTATGAACATCCGCTACCGTATGCATCCGGCAGTGAGGTGTTGTTTACAGTCCCGTAGGCTGATGCCTGTCCTTGACTGTGTCTATATCATAACATATCCGAACCTTCTTTTACATACATAAAAAATGGGGGCTGTTTTTTATGCACTGTGCTTGGATCGCCCTCTTGCATTAGTCCGTAGTTGTTCGCATTATCTAAATTAAATGGATATTCTATGAACTTTCTATTTCTAAACTGTTTCAAAAACGCAAATCGCCCCCATTTTTTCCGGGGGCTGCATAAAAAATGTTTCAGGGTATAAAAAAGGGAGGCTCGAAAGCCTCCTGAAAATGTCGTTTTTACATACTTTTCTTAGCGTACCGCTTCTTTTCCTCACAGTCTCTCGTCCACGGCGTAAAGCCTTCTGCCTTCAGCAGATCATTTATCTGGAATACATTTGCCTTCGGCATCAGCTCGAATACAGTCACATACAGCCTGTGCGCTGGATTGCTCATATCAAATTCTACTTTTGCCTTCTGCATAAGGTCGATACGGAATGACTCCTCAAGCTCCAAAGCAACACAGAACGCCAGCACCGTTTCAAGCTTCACTTTCTTGCCGCTGCGCATCTTGTTGACAGTGTTCACGCCCATACCGCTGCGGTCTGCGACCTGATCTGAGGTAACACCGCATCTTTCCATATGGAATCGCACCGCCTTGCCGAATTCGTTGACTTTTGAAGGTTTAGCGAGCTTATCGTTTTCTTCAGATATCTCATACATTGCCATGCGGATCTTCTTTCGCTGCTCATCACTGAACGAACGATTCTCAGCTGTGATCTCTGTCAATTCGTCCTTATGCAGTTCGCCATAGGTATAGCTGTAGTCAAATTCTGCATAGACACGTTTGAAATCCAGACAGCACTCTGCCATATGATGTCTTGCATACTCGGTCAAGCCCATAGCGATGCCGTGTTCCTTGCGGATATACCTGTCACTGTTGATGACAACATGACCGTCCAGATAGATGAATTTCTTGGAACGGACAAGCTCTGCGAAGGTATCGCAGGATGCAAATACATCGGAGATGTGGCGGAACGACAGTGTATAGGTGTAATTCTCCGGGAATCTCAGCTCTACATCGTAGTCCTCGACATACCCTGTTGTGTTGTAGACATACACACCGCGCACTTCCGGCCACCCAAGTTCAATGATACGCTTCTTCGCAGCATTGCGGGATACTCCGAACTTCCATTTTACAAGATCAATCAGTTCTCTGTAATCGTCCCAATCAGGCTCGCCGGGAAGTCGCTCAAAGAAGTTCAGGATGACCTCAGACGCTTGTTCCTCCGGCATCTGAATAAAGCGCGGAATCGCATTTGCCTGTGTCTCCATCCATTTCAAGCAGCAACGCTGTGTTTTGGAGTAAAAAATGTCATTGAACTCTGGCATCTTCCTGCCGACCATTTTCCGATAATAGCTCTGCAGCTCATAGAACAGGTTGTGAAGATAAGCGTGAACGCACTCATGAATAATAGCGTTCTGTGCTTCTTCCTCCTCCAGAGACTCATCCACAAGGATCGTAGGACCGCCAATTTTCATTTTGATCGCTTTGCTGTCCTTATCATAGACGGTCGTATCCCGCTTATCAAGGATCAGTTTGGACTTGACCTTGCCGTTTTTTGAAAGGCGGGCATACTTTATGTCAAGGCCCATAAACCTCGCAATCACAAATGTATTGATGCAACCTGGATAATTCGATTTATAGGGATAAAAGCCGTCAAATATCTCCTGAGCTATGCTCTCAAAATTCTTCTTTGAAAGGATAGGCACCAGAAATTCATCCAGAGGATTGTTCAGTCGGATAAACTGCCCGTTGTACAGTTCTGCATCACACAGAAAATCTGATACGCCGTTGGAGCAGTAATAACCGTGTACGATATATTTCTGACATTGCCTGCACCCGTTCATATCGAACACGACATTGCAGATCACATACATATCAAAGGAATCGTGGTCTATGCGGTCATATCTGCCTTCCTCTATGATGACAGTTTCGATATCAGCCTCCCTCGGAACACCCCACGGCAGCGGGAGCTGACGATAGTAGTGTAGTTCACGGATGTGTCGGCCATACTCCAGTGTGTAGTTCCATTTGAGAAAATCGGTGAAGGACACGATCTCCGGAAGTTCCCCATGCCAGTCCGGGTTACGGATCACTTTGTACTGCCCCGGATGCAGCTTGTCGGGAATCGTGAGAAATGGTCCTCTGTCAAGATATATAGTCATTTACGCCCTCCTGTTTCGCAACTTGTGTTTCTATGATACTGTCCCTATCTCTTGTTCTGTATTTCTCTATCTTTCGTGGCGAAGTGGGTTGATGGCGAAGTTGGCGGTATTCTGAGCATAAACGGATGAGCTTGTCCTGCCGCACACCGAAGGCAGATCGAAGTCTCGTTTTTCCCCGGTCGGAATACCGACATCGCCATTATATCACACTCTCAAACGAAATGCAAGTACAATTTTAAGTTGACAAAACACTGATAGTGTGTTATAATGTAGTCGAAGATACAATGCCTACGGCACTTTTTGTAGTTCTAACAATTTCGGCGTTGAAAAGTCTTTGATAAACTTTGTAGAGTTGCACAGATTTCAATAAGAATATTTGTTCGTTTTGAGAATTGACATTTATCAGGTTTTGCTGAAGGGAGAGCTTTGTTATGAAGCAGCGTAATAAATCGAATATCTCAGTCTCACAGGGGAGGGAGGAGAGTGCAGGGAAAAAGAGTAATATCTCTGATCCTGCACACCGAAAGGATGCTCATGCTGTCGGAGGACGCATCAAGTACTACAGGGAGCGTCAAAAAATAGATCAGAAAGTGATCGCAGAAAAGATCGGCGTGACCTCTAATGCTATCAGTAACTGGGAGAACGGAAGAACACGCCCGGATTTCAGTGTTGTTCCTAAGCTATGTGACGCACTTGGTATCACGCTGTATGAACTATATGGCATCGAAAACAAGCAAGATACCTATACGGATAAGGAGAAGTCTATGGTAGAGAGATACCGTGGACTGTCGTATCCGCACCAGCTTGCAGTTGACAACCTGCTCTCCTCGCTTGAAGTAGCAGAAACCGTTGGCAGCTTCCCGGAAATTATTAAACTGATATGCTGCGATAAGGGACTTGCTGCAGGCTTTGACGTTGGTGCTGAGTTTGAGGATCACGGGACGCCGATCTATCTGTATCCGAATACGAACGCTGCAATACGACAAGCAGATCTTGTATTCCCGGTCAACGGAGACAGTATGGAGCCTGAATACCACGATGGCGACCTTGTTCTTGTTGAGAAGTATCCCGGCTGTCCTGAACTGCAATACGGCGAGGTCGGAGCCTTTATGGTGGGCAACAGTACATATATAAAGATATATGAAGAGGAAGGTCTGGTATCATATAATGAAAACTATGATACTATGACGTTCACAGAATATGACAATGTCACTTTGATCGGGCGTGTTCTCGGTATCCTTGAACCTGCATCCATAGCAAGCAAGAGAGATGCCGAGCGATACGACGCCATGCATGAGGACGATGAGGAGTAAGGCAAATGGCAAAACTGATATTCCGTTACGGTGCGATGGGCAGCTCTAAGACTGCCAATGCGCTGATGGTGAGATATAACTACTATGAGCGCGACAAAAAGGTCGTGCTTCTGAAGCCGCGATGCGAGGACAGAGACGGTGCAAAAGTGATAAAGTCCCGTATCGGACTGGAGGAACCCTGTGAATTTGCAGAAGACTTCCTCGAAAACTATAGCGGTGAGCATTATGACTGCATTATTTTTGACGAGGTGCAGTTCCTAGCTCCGGAGATCATTGACAGGCTCAGCGACCTTGTCGATGAGCATAACATCACCGTTATATGCTACGGTTTGCGGACGGACTTCCAGAGTCATCTTTTCCCCGGCGCACAGCGGCTCATGGAACTTGCAGACGATATTGAACAGATACGGACGATCTGCTGGTGCGGCAAGCGGGCGCACTTTAATGCAAGACTCCTCAACGGCGAAATGGTCACAGAGGGAGAACAAGTACAGCTCGGCGGAAACGAGAGTTATATCTCGCTTTGCAGGAAACACTATAAGCAGAGAAAGATCGAGGACTGAAAGGTCGTGATTATATGTGTACTCGCTTTTATGTGGAGCCTGCATATTACGCTCCAATTATCACCAGAGCACAGAAACTGAAGTTAGCAGATGATATGATGAGGCATCTCGGCAAGCCGCTGACCATGTCCGGTGAGATGCGACCGACCGATGTCACCGCCGTTCTTGCGCCGAATAAAGAAGGCAGGGTTGCAGTTTTCCCAATGATATGGGGCTTCAGTCACGAAGCCACTGATGCACCGATAGTCAACTGCCGCCTTGAAACAGCAAGTCAGAAAGAAATGTGGAAGGACTCATGGTTCCGGCGGCGGTGCGTGATTCCCTGTAGCTGGTATTTTGAGTGGGAACACTTCAGAAGTCCGGATGGGAAGCGGTCAAAGGTCGGAGATAAGTATATAATACAGCCGAAAGACAGCCATACGACCATGCTTGCGGGATTATATCGGTTTGAGGAGCGTAATGAGCTGCAGGTTCCTGTTTTCTCAGTTCTCACACGGGATGCCATTGGCGAGCTGAGAGGGATTCATGATAGGATGCCCATGATACTGCAGCGAGAGGATGTTGAAAGCTGGATAAGGCCTGACGGGAATCCTGCTGAAATATGCAAAAGGGCTTTGACGGAAATGTGTTTCGAGAAGGCCGTATAAATATAATAGGCTCTGTGCTGTGACACCTTTTTTGGTATCATGGTACAGAGCCTTATTTTGCTTGTCAATTGCTCGATATTGTTAGCAAAGATGCGCTTGCGGTTGAGTACTATACATTTACTTTTTAGACGAAAAAGTGCGGATTGTGTATTGAAAAAATCAGCGAATTGTGGTATAATAACCAATATAATACATGGCTATAAGCATAGGTTTAAGAGGTGTAAATACTATGGCTGAAAAGAATACCGCCAATATTGGCTTTGAAAAGCAGATCTGGGACGCTGCCTGCGTATTGTGGGGGCATATTCCAGCTGCCGAATACAGAAAAGTTATCGTAGGACTGATCTTCCTGCGTTACATATCGAGTGCTTTTGAGAAGCGTTATAATGAGCTTGTGGCTGAGGGCGACGGCTTTGAGGACGAGCCTGACGCATACCTAATGGACAATATCTTCTTCGTGCCTGAAAAGGCTCGTTGGTCTGTGGTGTCCGCTGCAGCTCACACGCCTGAGATTGGCTCTGTCATTGATGATGCTATGAGAGCTATCGAGGACGAGAACAAGACCTTGAAGAATGTTCTGCCGAAAAATTATGCAAGCCCCGATCTTGACAAGCGTGTTCTCGGTGATGTGGTAGATTTGTTCACCAATATGGATATGACTGACACAGAAGACAGCAAGGATTTGCTCGGTCGCACATACGAATACTGTATCGCTCAGTTTGCAGCATACGAGGGTGTCAAGGGCGGTGAGTTCTACACGCCTTCAAGCGTGGTGCGTACTCTTGTTGAGATACTGCGTCCGTTTGAAAACTGCCGTGTTTACGATCCTTGTTGCGGTTCGGGCGGTATGTTCGTACAGAGTGCGAAATTTATACAGGCGCATAGCGGAAACAGGGGCAATATCTCTGTTTACGGGCAGGAGTCAAATGCTGATACATGGAAAATGGCTAAAATGAATATGGCTATCCGGGGTATTGATGCGGATTTCGGACAGTATCATGCCGATACGTTCTTCAATGATCTGCACAAGACCTTGAAAGCCGACTTTATCATGGCAAATCCGCCGTTCAACCTCTCCAACTGGGGACAGGATAAGCTGAAAGATGATATTCGTTGGAAATATGGTGTCCCGCCTGCCGGAAACGCTAACTATGCGTGGATACAGCACATGATACACCACCTTGCACCGAACGGCAAGATCGGTCTGGTGCTTGCGAATGGTGCGCTGTCAACGCAGTCCAGCGGCGAGGGCGATATTCGCAAAAATATCATTGAAGCCGACTTGGTTGAGGGTATCGTTGCGATGCCGACACAGCTTTTCTACTCCGTCACTATCCCCGTGACGCTGTGGTTCATCACCAAGGGCAAGAAGCAGAAAGGCAAAACGCTGTTCATTGATGCCCGTAAAATGGGCTATATGGTTGACCGCAAGCACCGTGACTTTACGGACGAGGACATTCAGAAGCTTGCTGACACGTTCAAGGCATTTCAGGACGGCACATTAGAGGAAGTCAAGGGCTTCTGTTCGGTGGCTGACATTCAGGCTATCGCTGCACAGGATTATATTCTCACGCCAGGCCGCTATGTCGGCATTGAGGAGCAGGAAGATGACGGCGAGCCTTTTGACGAGAAGATGAAGCGCCTGACTTCGGAGCTGTCGGAGATGTTCGCAAAGTCCCATGAGCTTGAAAACGAGATCAGGGAGAAGCTGGGGGCGATTGGGTATGACATTTGAAACAGTAAGGCTCGGTGATGTTGTCCTATTCAATCCTCGTGAAAGCATTAAAAAAGGCGTAATTGCAAAGAAAATTGATATGTCTGTTCTCCAACCTTTCACAAGAGATGTTCCGTCTTATGAGCTTTTAGAATATAAGGGCGGTACAAAATTCAGGAATGGCGATACGATTATGGCAAGAATAACTCCTTGCCTTGAAAATGGAAAAACCGCCAAAGTTAATGTGTTAGGGGATAATGAAGTCGGTTTCGGCTCTACGGAATATATAGTTTTTAGAGCAATAAACGGCATTTCAGACGAAGACTTTGTCTATTATCTTGTATGTAGCCCTATTGTGCGCGAGCCTGCAATAAAATCTATGGTGGGTTCATCAGGTAGGCAACGTGTTCAAACCGATGTGCTTCAAAACCTTGAAATCAATTTACCTGACTTAGAAACACAACGGATTATAGGCTCGGTTCTTAGGAGCATTGACGATAGAATATCCTTAAATACTGCGATAAATGAAAATTTAGAGCAGCAGGCGCAGGCTCTTTTCAAGAACCTGATAGCAGACGTTCAGGAGCGTGTGCCGTTCACTTCTGTTATTCAGGTACTTGGCGGTGGAACGCCTAAAACAGGCAAGCAAGAGTATTGGAACGGCGAAATACCGTTCTTTACCCCAAAAGATGTAGGCACTCCCTATGTTTTGACTACTGAAAAGAATATTACTCCTTTGGGGCTTGATAACTGCAATAGTCGCTTATATCCTGTAAATACCGTATTTCTTACAGCTCGTGGTACTGTCGGAAAGGTTAGCCTTGCAGGTGTGCCTATGTCGATGAACCAATCTTGCTATGCTCTTGCAGGCAAGGACGGACTTCACCAGATCATTGTTTATCACTATGTCCTTGAAACTGTAAAGGCATTAAAGCACAAGGCAAGCGGAGCTGTATTCGATGCTATCATTACTCGTGATTTTGATACAGAGAGTGTTCCTGCCTTATCATCGGAGCAAATTGATAGCTTCATAGCGGTAGCAGAGCCTATTTATAGTGATATTCTCAACAGAACTATTGAAAATCAACGTCTTGCCGCCCTTCGTGACACCCTCCTGCCGAAGCTGATGAACGGCGAGATTGATGTGTCGGTGGTCAAGATTTAGGCGGCTTTCAGGCGTAAATTTTCATTTATAGGAGGAAGTAACGGTGGATAAAACCATTTTATCAGCAGCTCAAAAAAGATGTGCTAAAATACTACTTGAATATATAGCCAAAAAGCAATTTACTATTGAATATGGCGAAATGTCTAAAATGACAGGAATCCCAGCTCATGCCCCAGGGCGTGATATAGGCGCCCAAGTTGGTGAGGTATCAAAAAGATGTTATCAATTAGGTCTTCCACTTATATCGGTTATGGTAGTATTGAAAGATACTCAAATGTGTAGCGACGGCTTTTTTAATTTATGTAATGGACTGAACGTTCATCCAGAATTCAAAAACAATATGTCCAAGATGATGGAAATATGCATGAATGAGGTTAAAAGCTGCGACCAGTGGGATATACTTGCAGATGATATCGGTATCGAAATAGAAGGGCTTAGTAAACCTAAAGATAGGCTTTTAGATAGTATACAATCAGAGAGGATAGAAGGAAAACTAATACAAGTAACTTCTACTGCTTATGAACGAGATCCATTTTTACGTAGCGAATGTATTCGGATACATGGAACAAAATGTAAAATCTGTGGTTTCGATGCAGCTAAAACATATGGCAAAGAATTTGCAGGAAAAATACACGTTCATCACAAAGAGCCACTTGGCTCTGTAAAGGATTCCCATACAGTAAATCCCGAGACTGATTTGATTCCAGTATGTCCGAATTGTCATATGATTCTCCATTCAAAAAAGGATGGAGTATATTTGCCAGAAGAAGTTGTTAAAATGATAGAAATTGCCGAAAAAATATAATTGGTTATTGGCGGTAGCGATGTTGGTACAACGAAAGGAGTACCAACAATGAAAACTACGCTTATCACCACTATCGAGCAAGCTATGCTGAAAAAGCTCGATAATTCAGGGCTTCAAGCCTTGCACGAGGTTCTTGTGCAGGCTTTCAAGGGTGTGTCGGTCACGGCTGTGGCTGATGCCGACAAAACACCCGACAATACGGAGATATTAGAGGAATTCCTCTCTGCAAAGCGGATAGAGGGGTGTTCGGAGAAGTCGCTGAACTACTACCGCAAGACGATCACGGCAGCTCTTGACAGTATCGGCAAGGGTATCAAGCATATTACAACAGACGATCTGAGGGCGTATCTGACCGACTATCAGGCGGAGAAGAAGTCCAGCAAGGTCACTATGGATAATATCCGCCGTATCCTGTCGAGCTTCTTCTCTTGGCTGGAGGACGAGGACTATATCATCAAAAGTCCCGTTCGTCGCATTCACAAGGTCAAGACAAGCAAGACGATCAAGGAAACCTACACGGACGAGAACTTGGAGCTTATGCGTGATAACTGCGTAGAATTGCGGGATTTAGCGATGATTGATATGCTCGCTTCTACGGGTATGCGTGTGGGGGAAATGGTCTTGCTGAACCGCAGCGACATTGATTTCAATGAGCGTGAGTGCGTGGTGGTCGGCAAGGGCGATAAGGAACGTATGGTGTACTTCGATGCCCGTACAAAGCTCCATTTGCAGAGCTATCTTGCTTCACGGACGGACAGCGATCCTGCCTTGTTCGTGTCGCTCCGATCTCCCCATAAGCGGTTGACGATTGGTGCAATTGAGCTGCGTTTGCGTGAAATGGGGCGAAAACTCGGTATAAACAAGGTTCACCCTCACAAATTCAGGCGGACGCTTGCGACTATGGCTATCGACAAGGGTATGCCGATTGAGCAGCTTCAAAGGTTGCTCGGTCATCAAAGAATAGATACTACACTTCAATATGCGATGGTGAAGCAGAGTAATGTGAAACTGGCGCATAGGAAATATATTGGATAGGACGGTGATTTTTGTGAGTGAATGGGAAATGTGCAGAATAGGCGATTTATGCGACACGATTTCTGAAACCTACAAAAGAACCGATAATATGGTTGTTTTAATAAATACATCAGATGTTTTAGAGGGAGAGGTACTCAATCATACGACTGTCCCTAATGAGAACCTCAAAGGACAGTTCAAAAAGACTTTTCAAAGAAACGATATTTTGTACTCTGAAATTCGTCCTGCTAATAAAAGATTTGCATTTATCGACTTTGAAGATACTTCAAAATACATCGCATCTACTAAACTAATGGTATTAAGACCACGTAAAGCTGTTGTATTACCACTGTTTTTATATGCAATACTGAAATCACGAGATGTGCTTGAGGAATTACAGCACTTAGCTGAAACAAGATCAGGCACATTTCCTCAAATTACATTTTCCTCGGAATTAGCACCAATGGAGATAATGCTTCCTGACTTTACTACTCAAAAGCAGATTGTAGGTATTCTATCCGCAATTGAGGATAAAATCAGACTAAATACTGCGATAAATGAAAATTTACGCTTGCAAGCCGCCTAAATCTTGACCGCTGATACGTCAATCTCGCCGTTCATCAGCTTCGGCAAGAGCGTGTCACGAATAGACGAAAGATAACGATTTTCGTACTCTAAAGCTCGCTGCTGTTCAAATAGAGGACTGCAAAACCGCTGAAATTCAGCTAATGTATCGTTGTCAGGAATGATTGCCGTAAAATTCTTCATGGTACTGCCTGATACTTCCTTAAATGTAGAACCCGAAGCAACATTTTCAATTGCAGAAAGGTTTTCTTTTAGAAAATAATAAACAAAAGCAGTACCTACATTATCAAATGGAACAATAGACTTGAAGCCCTGATTTGTGCAAACTTGACCGTCTGCAATAGCTATATACCCGATAGGCGCACGAGAGCTGAACAGCACAGTGCCTTTCGGCATAAGGGTAGCACTGCTTTTGGCAAGTCCTAATTCTGTAATATCTGTTTCACCGTGAGCAACAAATTTAGATTTGTCATTAGATAAGTCCTTTGGAGTAATCCACGCTATTCCGTCGCTTGTATAGTATTCTTCAACCTTTTTTGACGGAGTACCTCCACCGACTACATTGCCCAAATCGGAAATAGTGCCTATTCTCCAATTCGGATCAGCATTGATGATAAACAGGTCTACGAAATAAGCCTGTGCCTGCTGTTCTAAATTTTCATTTATGTTAGGAGAGGAAGATAATGTATAACTTTTATTATGATGAGTCCGAACATAGCCGTATTATCAATCTCTCCACAATTACTGGAGAAACCTACTATGATAATTTCCTTGTCGCTATTGTAGGATGGAACTCAGACAAAGAAGCTGAGATAAAGCAGAAATATTTGGCTTTTGAAGAAAAGTATGCTGAGCGTAAGAAAAAAGGTGAATTAAAAAGTGATACCTTCAAAAGCAATCAATTTAAATGTGGCTTTGCTTCGTTTAACAAACAAAACATAGAATTACTTGATGAATTGCTTGAGATTATAGATAACAATATTTATATCTATTTTTGTATAGAAAGTAAGCTTGAATTCATAATATTGCAACTGTTCAAGGATTACCATAATAACTTCTTTGTTGACATGGATGCAATAAAGTATTCAATCGTAAAAACTGTTCTAACATATCATCCGGATTGTGTTTTACAGAATATCTATAGCTTGCCAGAAGTGTTTGTGGAATCTTTGATATTATTTTTCAAGGAACGAATTGAGTTAAATAAAAGAAATCCTGTTCTAAAAGCATCTGAAAATGAAGCTCTTTCAAATATTCTTATGGTTTTACAAGATGTTAAGCCGCCTCAAACGCTTAATTGGGATTATCATATACCATTTGTTGGATTTGACTATTATCTAAAGAGCAAGAAAATCAATGATTATACTCTTACAATTGATAAAGAAGGCAAAGAAGGAGAGCGAAGTAAAACGCTTTTAGCAGCGATAGAAGTCGGTTTAATGAATTGTGGAGAATTAAACTCAAAAAATCACTTTGGGCTAAGAATTGCTGATATGCTGGCAGGTATTGTTGGTAAGTTGATGAAATCATTGTTTCATTCATTGCATAACGACAGTAATAACTCCGCAGTTTCAAAAACTTTACTTGATAAAACTTGGTTTAAGTTGAATGAAAAACAGCTATGCTTATATAAAAGGCTGTACCATATTCTTTTAGAGATTAACAATGATTGGTATAAAATCTATGCCGGCAATTATTCTGACGATCTTATCTGCCTATTAGCGCTGTTGGATTATATGAATCATTTCAAGTCGGCTGATGAGATACAGAAAGACTTTGATATGCACCCTGAGTATTGCAATGCTTGTATGTGTAGCAGACTTGAAGAACACTTTAATAGGATACACAATAAACTGCCTGTTGAGCCTGTTGTTCCCGAAACAGATGAGTATTTCCGAGACAATAAGGGCGCAAAGATTTACTTTGATGTCAATAAGCAGCCTGAATTGGTGATAAATGAAGGGCATACCAAGTATCTTGTACTGGCTGTTGGGTTTGATAAAAACTGTAATCCTTTAGCAACTATTGCAAGTGAACCTGAGAACAAGTGTTTTAGATTGCCTGAGCAGTTGAGCGAATGGGCGATGACCGTAATAGGAATGGCAAAATTGGGACAAAACTTGTTTCCATCTGAGGTTGTCTTTAGTAGAATAAAAGGCAGATACTATGTAGACATTTTATAGATAAGGAGCTGATAGAATATGCCCTACACCGAAGAAAAATACGAAAACGCTATTATACAGCTATTCGAGGAAATGGGCTACACCCACGCCTACGGTCCGGCGATTGACCGTGATTATCGTATCCCACTGTATATGGACGAGCTGACAGCGGCACTCTATCGGCTAAATCCCACACTCCCCGATGATGCGATCAGCGATGCGCTTTTTAAGCTCCAAAACTTTGAAAACGGCGAGCTGGTGCAGAAAAACGCTGTGTTCATGGACTATCTGCAAAACGGCATTGAAGTCCGTTACACCGATAAGGGCGAGGAACGCTCTGCAATCTGCTACCTTGTGGACTACTCAAACACGGACAACAACTCCTTTATTGTGGCGAATCAGTGGACTTTCATTGAGAATGACGAGAAGCGCCCCGATGTCCTGCTGTTCATCAATGGTCTGCCCGTGGTGCTTATGGAGCTGAAATCTCCGTCCCGTGAGGAAACGGACGCTTCGGAAGCCTATACGCAGATCAGAAACTATATGCACTCCATTCCGTCAATGTTCATCTATAACGCTATCTGCGTTATGAGTGACCTCTCGGAGAACCGTGCTGGTACTATCACTTCCGGCGAAGATCGCTATATGGAGTGGAAAACGAAGGACGGCAGCTATGAAAATACGCAGTTCGCCCAGTTTGACACTTTCTTTGAGGGTATCTTCACAAAAGACCGTCTGCTCGATATTCTGAAAAACTTTATCCTGTTCTCCAACGAGGGCTTGCAAAGCTATAAGATACTTGCAGGCTATCATCAGTATTTTGCCGTTCGCAAGGCTATTGAATCCACCAAAAAAGCTACTGTCACGGACGGTAAAGGCGGTGTGTTCTGGCATACGCAGGGTTCGGGCAAGTCGCTGTCTATGGTGTTCTATGCCCATTTACTGCAATCAGCTCTTGAAAGCCCGACTATCGTTGTTATCACGGACAGAAACGATCTTGATGATCAGCTCTATTCGCAGTTTGCAAAGTGTAAGGCTTTTCTACGACAGGAACCGGTACACGCTGAGAGCCGTGAACACCTGAAAACTCTGCTCGAAGGTCGCAAGGCAAACGGCATTATCTTCACCACGATGCAGAAGTTTGAGGAGTCGGGCGAACCGCTGTCCGAGCGAAGAAATATCATCGTTATGGCTGATGAAGCTCATAGAGGACAGTACGGTCTGACAGAAAAAATCAAGATGACAAAGAATGAGGACGGCGAGCTTGTTGCCCGTAAGGTTATAGGCACGGCTCGAATTATCCGTGATACGCTCCCGAATGCTACATATATCGGCTTCACGGGTACGCCTATATCCAGAGAGGATAGGAACACCCGTGAGGTGTTCGGCGACTATATCGACATTTACGATATGACGCAGGCGGTTGAAGACGGTGCTACTCGTCCTGTTTATTACGAAAGCCGTGTCATGAAGCTGAAGCTCGATGAAAGCACCCTGAAACTGATCGACACCGAATATGAGATCATGGCGCAGAATGCCGATGCTGATGTTATAGAGAAAAGCAAGCGTGAGCTTGGACAAATGGAAGCAATCCTCGGTCACGATGATACTATAAAATCCCTTGTTGACGATATTCTCGATCACTATGAGAGCTATCGTGAGAACCTGCTGACAGGTAAGGCGATGATCGTTGCATACTCCCGTGCTATCGCTATGAAGATATACAAGCGTATCCTTGAAGTACGCCCAGGGTGGGAGGAAAAGGTTGCTGTTGTTATGACGGCTTCTAACAAAGATCCCGAAGAATGGCACAGTATCATCGGAAACAAGCGCCACAAAGAGGAGCTTGCAACAAAATTCAAGGACAATGAAAGTCCGCTGAAAATCGCTATCGTGGTCGATATGTGGCTGACAGGCTTTGATGTGCCGTCACTTACAACGATGTATGTCTATAAACCGATGATGGGATATAATCTGATGCAGGCTATCGCCCGTGTCAACAGAGTGTTCCGTGATAAGGAAGGTGGTCTGGTAGTCGATTATGTCGGCATTGCAGGTGCATTGAAACAGGCTATGAACGATTATACCGTTCGTGACAAGAAAAACTATGGCAACACCGATATTGCAAAGGTCGCTTATCCGAAGTTTCAGGAGAAACTGCAAGTCTGCCGCGATCTTCTGCACGAATATGATTATTCTGCTTTTTTCGGCGGTAATGAGCTTACGGCAGGACGCACGATAACAGGTGCAGTCAACTTCCTTATGGACAGAAAGAAGGAGAAAGACAGGGAAAGCTACACCAAAGAGGCTCTGCTGCTGAAACAGGCACTTTCGCTTTGTTCCTCTATCGCTGAGGAAGATGAGCGTGAAGAAGCTGCTTTCTTTGAAGCGGTGCGTGTTCTGTTGATGCGTATACTCAATCAGGGCGGCGGTGGCAAGAAGCTCTCACTCCCTGAGATCAACGCTAAAATCAATGAGCTGTTGAAGCAGAGTATCAAGAGTGACGGCGTTATCAACCTTTTCTCGGACAAGGAACAGGACTTCTCGCTGTTTGATCCGAAATTCTTAGAGGAAATCTCTAAGATGAAAGAAAAGAACCTTGCTGTTGAGCTGCTAAAACGCCTGATTGCTGAGCAGGTACATATCTACAAACGGACGAACCTCGTAAAATCGGAGAAATTCAGTGAGATCATGCAAAGTGCTATGAACCGCTATCTCAACGGTATGCTTACCAATGAGGAAGTAATACAGGAGATGCTCAATCTTGCAAAGCAGATCAGAGAAGCCCAAAAAGCAGGTGAAGATCTCGGCCTGACCGCTGATGAGCTTGCTTTCTACGATGCGCTCACCAAACCGCAGGCGATCAAGGACTTCTATGAGAATGAAGAACTTATCGCTATCACAAAAGAACTTGCTGATAAACTCCGCAAAAGCCGCACAATTGACTGGCAGAAACGCGAAGGTGCAAGAGCAAGAATGCGTATGATGATACGCAAGCTCCTGAAAGCTCATCGTTATCCGCCGGAGGGTATGGACGATGCTGTGACAACGGTTATGCAGCAATGTGAGCTATGGGCGGATAATATCATGAACATATAATTGTAAAGATGTATTATTATTGGAGGAACTGAAATGAAACTCGGCAAAATAGAAGAAGTTGATATCAGAAAAGTATGGGCGCATGAACAGTATGACTTCTCAAAGTGGCTGGCTGAAGACGAGAATATAAAAGCACTCGGAGAAGTTCTGAATCTATCGCTATCCGACGTAAACACCGAGCAGTTCGTTGGCAGCTATCGCTGCGATATCATCTGTAAAGACGAGCTGACTGGAAAATCTGTGCTTATAGAGAATCAGCTCGAGCAGACAAACCACGACCATCTTGGAAAGATTATTACTTATGCTTCCGGACTTGATGCAAGTGTCGTAGTTTGGATAGTAGCTAATGCAAGAGATGAACACGCCAGTGCTATTGAATGGCTGAACAATCACACAGATGACAACGTTTCATTCTTCTTGATCGAGATTCATGCTTATAAAATCGGTGATTCCGATCCGGCGCCGATGTTCAAGATAATCGAACAGCCGAACGATTTTGTAAAAAACGTAAAAGCTCTCGCAGAAAAAGGTGAGCTTAATGAACGTCAAAAGCATCGTCTCGACTTCTGGACGAAGTTTAATGATGTCATTGATGAGCGTGGGAAACCTTTCAATAAGCACAAACCTTCTACTGATCATTGGTACACTGTCGCTGTAGGTTCCTCAAAATGCCACATCTCCATAGATTTAGTTCATAAGGACCATAAAATTAGAGTGGGTCTGTGGATTGATGACAGCAAGGATATGTTTGATTGTTTCTTTGAAAACAAAGACACGATAGAATCTGCAGCTAAGGTAAAACTCGAATGGGATAAGCTGGACAATAAAAAGGCTTCTGCCATCTATACATATATTCCTAAGCTCAGTTTTAATGACCAAAGCAATTATCCAGATCTGATGAATAAAGCCATCGACTTGGTAATCGCAATCAGAGAGGCTTTTTCACCATTTGTAAATCAGTATTCAGGAGATTGACTTTCTATACAAAGGAGTAACCACATATATGCACACACAGAACAGTATTAATTTAACCTTCCTAAATCTGAAGGGCTTTGATACATCTACACTCATAGGTCTCAATACCGCTCTCCATTGGCTCAAAACCACAGAGGCCGACTGTCTAATGCACGGAGAAGGAACCGGAGATCCATTTGATATCATGGTCGGTGAGATGAGAAGACCAATGTTGATAGCAAGTGTAGAGGAAGCAATCACAATACTTGAAAAAGAATGAATAGCATTACCAAACACGGTATGATTCACGTTAAATTTCGCCCTGTAAACCGTTATAGTTTTAATCATTAAAGTGCGACCGCTAAAGATAATCCTCGAAGAGTTGTGAGTTTCACATTTCTCTCCGAGGATATGTATGCTAAAATAAAACTGAGCCAGTCAGGGCAAAAATGATAATAAAAAAGTGAGCCACTAATAATAAAAATCCTGTATAATAAGAGAAAGAGCTTGTGTACAGGAGGAACAAGGAGTGGCAATAGCAATGGAGATCTATGAAAAGATCAGATATTATCGGGAGCATACTGACTACAGTCAGCGTAATGTAGCGAAGATACTTGGCGTATCACGCAATACAGTAAAGAAATATTGGGAAGGACAAACAGTTCCTTGGGAACGTAAGCCTGGAAGCGGCAGAAAGAACGATATCATCACCGATGAAGTCAAATCCTTCATAATAAAATGCATAGAGTCCGACAAGAAAGCACCACGGAAACAGAACCATACGGCTCATAAGATATATGAACGTCTGGTGGCTGAATGCGGCTTTGAAGGCTGTGAAGCCTCTGTAAGGCGTACTGTAGCTGAGCTCAGATGCAATATTCATGATATCTTTGTACCGCTGTCATACGAACCTGCCGAAGCTGTACAGGTCGACTGGGGGGAAGTAACTATTATCCTCGGTGGCTGCAAACAGAAGATACAGATATGGTGTATGCGTGAATGCTACAGCGGAGATATATTTGTTACTGCATTCTATAGGCAGAATGAAGAAAGCTTTCTTGAAGGAATAGTAAAAGGACTTGAGCATTTCGGCGGAACTCCGCAGAAGATCATCTTTGATAACGCTCGTGTTGCTGTAAAAGAAGGCTTTGGACATCACGCAAAAGCAACAGATAAGTATCTTTCACTGTCGGCTCATTATTCATTCAGACCCGTATTCTGCAATCCTGCACAGGGGCATGAAAAAGGTCTTGTAGAAGGTCTGGTAGGACTTGTCAGAAGAAACTTCTTCGTGCCTGTACCGAATATATCAACTATCGGGGAACTTAACACGAAACTGCTTGAATTCTGCGAGAAGTACAGGAGCCATAAAATATCCGGTAAAAGCATGACTGTTGGCAATATGGCTGAAAACTGCAAGAGTCATTGGATACCTTTGCCGCCGTATCGCTTTGATACTTCAAATACGCTTCAGGTGAAAGCTGATGATTTCTCGCTTGTGAGATTTGATCACAACAAATATTCAGTACCTTATCAGTACAGCTCCAAAACAATAACCATCAAAGGCAGCGGCAATAAGATAGTAATGCTGTTCTGTGGCGAAACCATTGCCGAATACGACCGTGATTATCGTCATAATCAAACTCACTATCGCCTTGAACACTACATAGGACTTATTGAAAAGCGTCCGAGAAGTGTTTACAATGCTGCACCAATAAAGGAAACTGTTCCTAAAGAACTCTATGGGTTTCTTATGAAGCTGGATAGTCCAATAGAGATAGTCAAGGCATTAAGGCTGTATCTTGATACAGGAGAGGGATTACTGAAACACCTGCCTTATGCAGATTCCTATGACGCACTGTATTCCTGTGTTATTGGCAATACTGGAATTGTCAAGAAATGTGCAGTCATAGAATACCCAAAATCTGAAATAGGCATATATCAGGAAGCGTGATGAGATCGTTGCTTTGAATTTCTTAGTGCCACAGGTGGGAGACCGCCTTCGTTGAAACTGTTGATCCTTTGTGTGTTATAGTAGCCGAAGATATATCGGAAGATTACGGTTCTAACTTCTTCTCGCTTCATTCGGTAAGTAGGTATCTGATACAGTTTTTCTTTTTTCAGTGTGGCAAAAAAGCTCTCCATACGAGCGTTGTCATAGCAGTGAGCAGTACCGCTGAGGCTTTGAATGAGCCCATTTGTTACAAGCTCCCTGCGGAAAGCGTAGCTTGTGTACTGGCAGCCTCGGTCACTGTGAAGGACAGTTCCGTCGAGTCTGCCGTACTTCTCACGCAGCTGTTTTACGGTGTCTATACAGAGTTCCTTCTTCATGTTGTCACGCATTTCAAGAGCGACTATCTCACCATTGAAGCAGTCGAGGACGGGCGAAACATAGAGTTTACCGTCAGCACACTGGACCTCGGTAATATCGGTAAGCAGTTTCTTCAGCGGCTTGTCTGCGCTGAAATTTCTTTTTATCAGATTCTCTCTGTTCTGAGTTTCGGTATCAGCCTTGGTGATACCGTGAGGTCTACGATGTCTGTGGATTAGTCTGGCTTCGCTCATAGTGCGGTATACTGTTCTGAGGCTTACATGAGTGCCTTTCTGGGCAAGAGCTGCCTGCATCCTTCTGACACCGTAATTCTTATTGTCAGGATGCTCTGAAAGAATTCCCTGTATTTTGACCAGAAGAAGCTGCCTTGCACCGGGCTTGCCCTGATTCCTGAGCCAGCGATAATATCCTGACTCGCTGATTTTCAGAAATCTGCATATTGCTTTCGCTCCATACTTGCTGCGGAACTCATTGACGAACAGGTGACGTTCGCTTGTCTTTACTTCTTCCGGTCTTTTGCGAAAAAACCGAGTGCATCCTTGAGGATATCATTTGCCTTGCGAAGCTCGGCATTTTCACGCTCAAGCTCAAGATTACGCTGCTTAAGCTCTTCATCGGTCATCTGATATTTCTTAGCTTTGACAGCGGCATTTCGCTTGCTTCGCCAATCTGAAAGTGTGTAATACTGGATACCTAACTGTTGAGCAGCTTTTTTCAGTCCGATCTCATCAGATAGCTTTAATGCTTCTTCTTTGAATTCTTTACTGTACTTCATAGTCGTTTTCCCTTTCCGGTTTTATTATTTTTATTCTACCAGATTTTTGGGTGTTTGTCGACTGCTCTTTCAGTATAACACTTCATACCACAAGTAAAGCACCGATAGAGACCGAAGTGAAGATAATCCTTCCTGACCTTAAACGGTATGATTCGCTGCTGAAAGGTGGTGATTCAGTATGAACAGCATCCAGAAGGAAACCATAAAACTGTATGCAAGGCAGCTTAAAGTTCCTACCTTCAATAACTATGAAAAGATCATACGGCAGCTTTCTCCCGATGACGGCTATGAGCAGTTCCTTATCGAGCTGATGAAACAGGAAGTTGCCGAACGTTCAGTAACAGGTCAGAAACGCAGGATAAAGGCTGCCAAGTTCCCGTCACTGAAAACACTTGATGAGTTTGATATGACAAGGCTTGAAAATGTCAGCGAAAGCACAATACGACAGCTTGCTTCCTGCGACTTCATAAAACAGCGTCAGAATATCGTTATGATAGGCAATCCCGGAAGCGGAAAGACGCATCTGTCGATCGCTCTGGGCATGAATGCCTGTGAAGCAGGATATCGTGTAAAGTTCTACACTGCGGTCAACCTTGCAGCTGAGCTTGCTGAAGCAGTCCAGATGAACAGGCTATCAAGACTTGAAAAAAATCTCAGTAAAATCGATCTGCTGATAATCGATGAACTCAGCTACCTGACTTTCAACAGGTACCAATCGGAAATGCTCTTCCAGATCATATCCGAACGTTCCGAGCGAGCCAGCGTGATTATCAGCACAAATCTTGAGTTTTCAGAATGGACTCAGCTTTTTGAAAATGAGATGATGCTTGCTGCACTCATAGACAGAGTCACTTTCAGATCCTTCGTTCTGAATATGAACTGCAGCTCCTCTTATCGCATCGACTCAACCATGAATAATGATTAGTGGCTCATTATTTTTTTATCAAAACTGGCTCACTTTTTTATTAGCGAGGTGGCTCAGTTTTTTATTGACAAAGGCACAGAGGATTATTATTTACTCATTATTATTGTTCTCCATCATAGTTCCAATACCATCAATACATCTTAATCTGATGTACTCACTGACAGACTTACAGCCGGCTTCTCTAGCTTTTCTTTTGAACAGTTCAACTTCTGCCTCCGTTACCCGGAGGCGTATTACTGTTGAACGTACGATGGATGGATCTGGGGTTTTGGTTCTCATTGATTTGGGCCTCCTTTTTTGGCATCTCTCCTAATCATATCGCGTTTCTCCAATACTCAAGTGCATCATTGATAATCGCATCAAATCCAATTTCAGGATTCCATCCTGTATGTGCTGTTAACTTATCGTGGTTTCCGCATACCACTGGTGTATCGCTTGGTCTCATTCTAGCTGGATCTTTGCAGATTTCAATCTGAACTTTTGCTAAATTAACAAGCTTGTCGAGTACTTCCTGTGCTGTATGTGTAGAACCAGAACAAATATTATAGACTTCTCCTGCATGGCCTTTTTCAGCAATTAACCTAATCGCACGGCAAGCATCTTTCACATGAGTAAAATCTCTTGCGCTCTCAAGATTTCCTACAGACAGATATTCTCTCTTTCCTCTCTCAATCTCAACAATACCAGATGCAAAATCAGAGATCATAAACCCTTTAGCTTGACCAGCACCGCCGAGATTGAACTGACGTACCATACAGATATTCATGTCAAAGGTCTTATTGTAAAGCAACGCAAACTGCTCCTGCGCCTGCTTGGAAATCGCATATGGATTCATAGGGCTAATTAGCATTTCTTCTACCACATTAGCTCCACGTTCTTTAAGATTTCCATATTCATCGGAAGAACCGATTGCAATAACTCTCATTTGGGTATTAACAGTTTTTACTGCTTCCAGTATATTGATCAATCCGATAGTGTTAAGCTGTACAGTAAGCTGTGGTTTCTTCCATGATAATCCAACATTTGCCTGTCCAGCCATATTAACTAAAACATCCGGACGGTGCTGAGATATAATATCCAGCACCATATCCGAATTCAAAATGTCCATTGAAATGATGCTGTTCTCTGCTTTTAGATCACAGCGAATCACTTCATAACCATTTCCTTCGAGCTCAGTGCACAAATACTTTCCGTAAAAGCCGGCACTGCCTGTAATCAGAGCCTTCACTTGCCTTCTGCCTCTTTTTTAGCAAGCTGAAGATCGTGCTCTGCCATAATAGCACAGAGCTGTTCGTAGCTTGTTTTCTGCGGATTCCAGCCAAGCTTTGTCTTTGCCTTTGTAGGATCTCCCCAGAGGTTTACAACGTCTGTAGGACGATACCACTTTGGATTCACGCAAACAAGCATCTTACCTGTCTTCTTATCGTAACCCTTCTCGTCAAGGCCTTCACCCTTCCACTCAAGCTCAATACCATCATTCTTGAATGCAAGAGTAGTAAACTCACGAACAGTGTGCTGAACGCCTGTTGCAATAACATAGTCGTCTGGCTCATCCTGCTGAAGAATCAGCCACATGCACTCAACATAGTCTTTAGCATAACCCCAGTCACGAAGTGAATCAAGGTTACCAAGCTCAAGATGATCCTGCAGACCACAAGCAATACGACCTGCTGCGAGAGTGATCTTACGTGTAACAAAGTTATCGCCACGGCGCTCAGACTCATGGTTAAAGAGAATGCCGTTACAGGCAAAAATGCCGTAAGCTTCACGATACTGTCTGATCATCCAGAAACCATACTGCTTTGCAACTGCATAGGGACTGTAAGGGTGGAATGGTGTATTTTCGTTCTGGGGAACTTCCTCTACCTTACCATAAAGCTCAGAAGTAGATGCCTGATATACACGGCATGTCTTGTCAAGACCAGCAGTATGTACAGCCTCAAGAATTCTGAGAACGCCAATAGCATCAACATCACCTGTGTACTCCGCTGCATCAAAAGAAACCTGTACATGGCTCTGTGCTGCAAGGTTGTATATCTCATCAGGCTTTACCTGAAGAACGATACGAATAATGCTAGAAGAATCTGAAAGATCCCCCTCATGAATGATCAGCTTATCGAGGATGTGATCTATACGAGATGTGGTAGCTACAGAAGCTCTTCTGATAATACCATGAACCTCATAGCCTTTTTCGAGCAGAAACTCTGCAAGATAAGATCCGTCCTGTCCTGTGATACCCGTAATAAGTGCCTTTTTCATTAGTGTTTTCTCCTTTTACATTCTAGATATTACGATTGATAAATTTCCTTCAACAATCAAAAAAGCATCAGTTGCAGGAATAAATACTGTTTCTCCTGAGTTTATGGGCATTGTCTCGCCCAGCGTAAGAGTACCTGATCCTTTGATACAAGTGATTGAATAGAAGCTGTCGTTTGTCAATGTAATCCGCTGCCTTCCTTTAACATCCAAAAAAACAACATTAAAATACTTGCAACTTACTTTTCCATCGAAATGGATAGACTCATATTTATGATAATTCAGTACATCGAGAGCCTTATCAAGATGAAGTTCTCTCTGATTGCCGAACTTATCTCGCCTGTCATAGTCGTACAATCTATAGGTACTATTACTGCTCTGCTGAATTTCGCAAATCAAATTTCCGGCACCGATTGCGTGGACGGTACCTGCCGGTATAAAGAATACATCACCGGGCTTTGTAAGATGGAAATCAAGAACATCCACTATTGTGTTATCCTTGATTCTCTGAGCTACTTCTTCTCTGCTGACATCTCTGTTAAAACCGACATAGAGACCAGCATTAGGTTCAGCATCAATTACATACCACATTTCAGTCTTACCATAGCCATTTTCATGCTGCAATGCGTATGCATCATCAGGATGAACCTGCACAGATAGATTCTGCTTTGCATCGATGAGCTTTATAAGAAGCGGGAACTCTTTATTAGCATCATATTTCGTTCCAAGAGCAGATAATCCTATCTTTTTAAGATATTCAGTGAAAAGTGTTCCTTTGTACTGACCACTTGCTACTACACTCGTTCCGTCAGGATGAGCTGATAATTCCCAACTTTCAGCAATAATATCAAAATCACAAGGCTTTTCATAAATATCTCTGAGTTTTGTTCCGCCCCATAGATAGTCTTTAAATGCAGGAAAAAGTTTTACAATAGGATCTATGCTCATAGCAATTCCTTCCTGCCAGCCTCATTAAGAGCATCAACAATCTTCTTGACGTTCTGTGCCCTATCTTTCTTACACACCATGATAGCATCCTGTGTCTCAACAATAACAAGCCCCTCAACATCAACAGCAGTTACAGTTTTACCAGAGGAATAAATCACAGAATCCTTAGAATCAATAGCAATAACATCGCCAAGCAAAATATTGCCATCTTCATTAGGCGTATGAAGTACATCCATCATATCCCAGCTTCCTACATCATTCCATCCACAGTCACCAGGAATAACAAGCACATCTCCCTTTGCTGCGCTTGGCTCCATAACAGCATAGTCAATGGATATCTTGCGGATGTTAGGGTAAACATCATTCAATACTTCCTGCTCACTTGGTGTATTCATCGCGTCACCTATCTTCTTCAGATCGGCATATATATCCGGTACATACTCCTTCAACTTCTTTAAAATAAAAGAAGCCTTCCATATGAACATACCGCTATTCCAAGCATAACGCCCACTTTCAATGTACTTCTTTGCTGTTTCTTCATCTGGTTTTTCCTTGAACTCAATAACAGGCTTCACTGCATCAGAAACTGTAGCATCATATTTAATATATCCGAACCCAGTAGAAGGGAAAGTCGGCTTTAAACCAATAGTAACGAATTTATCCTGTTCTTCAGCAGTTAGAATTGCTGTCTTAAATATTTCAGTCAGCGCTGGTACATTTTCAATATAATGATCAGCTGGAGTAATAATCATTACTCCATCACCATATTTGCGATAAATCTCCATTGCTGCATAACCAATGCAAGCTGCTGTATTTCTTGCAGCAGGCTCAGCCAGAATGTTCATCGGAAACACTTTGCCGTGTGTTGCAGTTATCATTGCTGGTGCCTGTAAATCTGCAGTTACAATGAAGATATTACTTTTGCCTATAACTGTCGCCATGCGTTCTACAGCCTCATTTATCATTAAATCCTTACCAGAAAGATTCAAAAGCTGCTTTGGTGTTTTTTGTCTTGATAATGGCCAGAAACGAGTTCCACCGCCACCTGCCATAATTACTCCATAATGATTCATTGTTTACTCCTTAATAATATATTTAGTTTAGTTCATACCTTCTAACATTATCTCACATTATTTTTGAAAATAAACCATACTTATGAAACTACCCAAGGATCGTATAAACCATTTTCAAGAATATCAGCTATTCGCTCACATGCATGACCATCACCATAAGGATTGCAGGCATGAGACATCTTATGATATTCCTCTTCATTTTCAAGTAGCTCTTTAAAAGCCTTATAAATAACTTCTTCATCGGTACCAACAAGCCTTAATGTTCCAGCTTCAACACCTTCAGGTCTTTCAGTCGTATCCCTCATAACAAGAACAGGTACGCCATAAGATGGACACTCTTCCTGTATTCCACCAGAATCTGTAAGACACAGGAAACTCCGAGCTTCAAAGTTGTGGCAATCAAATACTTCTATCGGCTCAATAATGTGAATTCTATCACAGTCTCCAAGCTCTTCATCAGCAGCTTGCCGAACAACTGGATTCATATGAATAGGATACACAGCCTTACAATCAGGATGCTCATCAAGCACCCTTCGGATTGCTCTAAACATATGATGCATTGGCTCACCAAGATTCTCACGCCTATGAGCGGTAATAAAGATAAGCTTAGAATCTCCAACCCATTCTAGTTCAGGATGGATGTAATTTTCCTTGACAGTATGTTGCATAGCATCAATAACTGTATTTCCTGTTACATAGATATTTTCAGGATTCTTTCCCTCTGCAATTAAATGATCCGCCGCAAGTTGTGTGGGAGCAAAATTATACTGGCTCACGATACCTACAGCTTGACGATTAAACTCTTCCGGATATGGAGAATAGATATTATATGTCCTGAGTCCAGCTTCTACATGGCCAACTGGAATCTGAAGATAGAAACAAGCCAAAGCAGTTACAAACGTTGTTGAAGTATCACCATGAACTAATACAACATCTGGTTTTTCCTTTTCCAATACTTCTTTAATTTCAATTAATATATTAGTAGTAATATCAAAAAGGGTCTGCCGTTCTTTCATAATGTTTAGGTCATAATCTGGAACAACGTCAAAAGTCTTAAGCACCTGATCAAGCATTTGCCTATGTTGTGCAGTGACGCAAACAATAACCTTAAGTCCAGATCTTTTCTTCATCTCATTAATCAGTGGGCATATTTTTATCGCCTCTGGCCTTGTTCCAAATACTGTCATGATTTTTTTTATCATACTTTTCTCCTTTGTTATTAGACTCTAATTCACTTTTAATTATAATATTATCTAATCTTTAATCACATAAGAATTAATAAGAATGACTATTATTCTTCCTTCTTATAAATTTATTCAATATGTAAATATAATCGGATTTAAAGAATAAAACATTTATAATCAGTCCGACAACAAAAACAATAACACTCTTTTGAATAGCAACAATCATCCATTGACTATATGTTTCTGGTTCTGTTGAAATAACCCTTGAAGCAAATACAGCCACAAGAATAAATATTACATCTACAGCGATATGAACAATAAATGGCTTAATGGAACGCTTCATAATATTACGAGACAAATAATATACAAAATATAGTGTTCTATATATAATCGCTGCTATCGTTCCGATTGCAACTCCTATTAACCCATATTTAAACACTAGAACAATTGATAGAACAATATTAATAAGCATTTCTATCATAGCCGATTTTTGTGTTTGCTTATAATGACCAGCAGCAACTATCATAGTATTATATGGTAATCTCAAACAAAAAAGGGCTTGCCCTATAGCCATTAATATTCCAAATAAGGGATAAGTATAATCTACATCATCAACACCTTTAGTATAGATTGAAACAAATGGAACTATCATTATACTCGTAACTGTAAAAACAGATACAACCAAATAATTCAAGAGAGATTCATAACTGTTAAACGTTTTATCTAATAATTCTTTTTCCTTTTTTGCATATATATTACCGAATAAAGCATTAAAACCGTTTGTAAAAGCTTGAACAAATTGCCTTACCCCAATAACAACAAGGTGATAAACAGAGTAAATAGAAACATCTGTTAATGAAGCAAATATAGTCAATACAAATACATCAGTATTATTCATTACAACGCTAGCACAATGCTGTGCTAATCCACTCCATTTTTGATCTACAACTTCTCCACTAGCTTTAATATTTCGATCTATTTTATAGAATTTCTTTACAAAAGCAGAGAGTAATAACGGTCTTAATAAAAATACACAAGACGTCGTTAGTTTTACAATATGGATAGATCCGCCCATTAATATAAAAATAACCGAAAGAACTGTATTAAGAATAACCGTTATGGTGTTAATAATATTCTGAACATATAATCTTTGATCAGCATTCAGTAAAAGCTGATTGGCAATTCCAAAAAAATATTGAGCATAAAGACTAATAGAAATAATAACTATTAAGCTTACGATATATGTTGGATTAAAATTTGATTTGATTTGTGAAGGATAGATAATACACAATCCAACAATGTATATTAAGAATAAGGAGGCAACTGTTCTAAAGAATTTCTTTGAATAGTTTACTATTTCGCTTACTCTTTGCATATTTCCCTCCGAAAGAGGCTTATAAAGAGCAGATTGAACAACTGCGCCTACACCTAAATCTAACAAAGAGATGAATCCAAGGAATTGAGTGAGTGAAGTAACCAAACCATTCACTTCTGATCCATAGGCGCGGAGAATAAATCTTGGTATAATAAATCCACTTACAAAAAGGACCACTTGATATGTGAGTGATGAAACAATATTATATAATAACTTTTTTTTTCGCATATTTACTCTCTCTCATTCTTCCTACTACAAAGTTCATATTCATTATCAAGATTAGCTTGGTATAAACCAAGAACAAGAGCAATAGCCCCAAATAATAATGTTTGATATACACCAACATAAAATAACAACCAAAGAATCCCAATAACCGCCCACGGTGCTTTTTTTACACTTTTAATTCCATATCCAATAATTTTTGCCATTCCAAATAAACCTACTATACCATATTTTAAAAAAATCAAATTTATACTTTCATGTACTCGAATATAAACACCGGCTTCTCTTTGAACTGCAGAAAAACTGCCCGCACCGTCCCAAGACAACGAATTAGTGTGATGAAGAGTACTTCCAACTATACCTTTTCCAAAAATAATATATCCTGGTTTACTAGCATACTCATACATTATATTAATTAATTCATCTAATCTAAATGAAGAGGACGAACCACTTATTACATTCTCATTTTTTCCGAACAATGTTGAAAACAGTTCACTCGCCTCATTATATTTTAATAACAAATAACTATCTGCGCCAAATATGTAACTAATAGCCTCTGTTTGTGTAAGAAAAACAAATGTAACCATTCCTAAAGAAAGCATAGTTAACCCATAAATTGGTGAAGAAGTATAAATTATTAGTGCAAGAACAAAAACAATTGACAAGAACCATTTCCCACCCAGAGGAGTAGGCCTAATGATCATTAAACCAAACATAGCGATTGCACAAATATAAAATACTATCTTTTTATCTCTGAATTGCTTATACTGCGGAAACGCAAATAAACTAAATGCAAAAAAAGCATATAGCGGTAACATTAGCATATTGCTCTGACCAGCCCTATAACCATTAAAACCAATAAGTGTCGCTAATAATCCAGCAGGTACAAGTGAGAATAGTAGATTAGTTAAAGTTACTTCTAATTGCTTACAGAAATCTTTATTAGTTACTAGTAATACAATCGCATTATGAACAGTAAAATATAAAATTGACATTCGATATACTTCGGCAACAGTCATAGTATGGTACCAAGATTGGCCGAATATATTGTTATCATTCAACAAATATGTTATTAACCACATTAACAGGCCAACTATCATCATATAATTGCTAGCCTTATATAAAAAAATCAAACCTTTATTTTGACAGTTTTTTACGTTAGCATTCCAGTTACAACATGCAATGATTAAAAACATTAAAAAATTAATTCCAAACAGCATGTAAATAGTGACATATGGTAAAACAATAAAACTGTAGACAGTTTGACCATCTCGTACACCAGTAGCAAAATAGCTTACCTCTATTGATGCTGTTAAAAAAATAGTGTAGAATCTAAACGATCTACATAAGTCCTTATTTAGGATATAAAACAGGCATAATATGTAACCTAAAACTCCAGTTATAATACCAACAATAGGTAATTGAACCCCCAAAATAAATAGTAACATTAATATAGTATCAAAAATAATAGGAGCTATTTGAATATTCCTTGCACTTAACTTCATTTCATTTTAATCCTCATTATAATCATTCTAATATATTATGTAGCGATTCAATTACTTTGTCATCAGAATGCTCCTCAAGGAAAAGCTCTCTCTCTCTTTGATCAATAGGAGAACAAAAGAAACTCTCATTAATAGTAAATAGATCATTAGGTCTCTTAACAACAGACATGATATGTGGATACTTTTTGCTCTCTGCTTCTCCCATAGGAAATTCATTGAAAATAACTCTTCCATTCTGAGCTATCGCATTAATTAATGTTGAACTGTATCTATTTTGAAACTGTTTGGGGTAACAAATTATAATTGCAGATGCCGAATAATAATACCTATTATATGTTTCATCATCCAAATAACCTTTTATAATTTTAAGAGATTTTCCTTTATATTCTTTTATTTTTGAACGAAGCACTATTGTGTAATTCAAAGGATTTGGTAGTGATTTATCTATTTCGATACAAGAATCAATAAATGCTTCATCATTACTTAATCCTAAACCTACAAGTGTCTTATCACGTTCTTGCAAATCATCATATCCAAATATGCGAGAAATGAGGGGATGCGGAATTGTATGAATCCTCGTAATAGGACAACCTGTCTTTTGAGCGAGTCCCTCGGTTATGAAATCAGCTAAAGTAATATGTTCAACATAATTCATTCCTCTTTTAAACTTTTTAAGCTGTTTTTCTGTTTTTAATGCATCGATATCATTATGATGAATAACAAATACCTTTGTTCCTTTAAACATATTACCTATTATCTTTAGCATTGAGTTATTACAAGACAAAAAGATTATAGCATCATATTTTTTATTTTTTATTATTCTTTTTATAACTCGAAGATTATAGTATATACCAGACTGAATAAATGGCTCATGTTTTTTTATAATAATCTGCTTAGGAAGCTCAACATACTCAATATTGTCGTTTACAAATTCATCCAAGAAACCTTTATAATTCAAAACTGTTAAAGAATTTTCATGCGCAAGCAACTCAATCATTTTTCTATCATATGTTTTATGACCTATAGGATACAGGATCTCTGCTACTATTATCCTTTTCATATATGTATATTTCCTCTCTAATCAAACATTTTCTTGAATTGAATCAGCAAGCCTATTAATCCTTCCATCATAATCTGTAGCTTCTATAAAGCTTTTAGCGCCATCTACATAATACTCATAATTATCTTTTAAATTTTTTATAGAAGAAGCAAAATCTTCTGAACATACACCACAATGGAATCTATCGCACAAATGCTTTAATGGAGGATTAGTAGAACAAATAATGGGTTTACCCAAAAAAAGACTTTCATACATTTTTCCTGAAGCGCAATACGTATTATTGATTGTATTTTGCAAAAAAAACACAATACTTGCTTTCGAACATTTTAATAAATATCCCCATTCATTTCTATCAATAAAGCCTATATAATCAACATTTGTAATATTGTTGTCTTTTAAATAGGATATAAAGTTTTGTTTATTTCCCCAGTCGTTTCCAACAATAATCAAATTATAATCTGCTCCAAGTTTTTTTAGCGCTGCAGCTATTTCAAAAGTACCGCGATCTTCTCTAATACCCCCTCCGTAAACTATAGTAAAACTGCTTTTTGCAAATAAAGGTGCGTACTTAGTTTCACAAACCTTTTCATCTACCGTTCCATCTATTCTATGCATATTATCAAAAACAATTATATGATTTTTGAGTTTAAAATGTTTTTTTGCAATATCAGCACGCTCTTGATTAGCCGCTATATATACATCAACTTTTTTTACATCTCTCTTTTCAATTCTATCAATTAATGAAAGCCCAAATGTTTTAATTGATTTAGCTTTTCTATCAATAACTAATTCGCTTTGATCATATACTATTTTTGTTGATGGAAATGCTTTTTTTAACCATGATATCAGAATTGGAAAATCATGTAAAAGAACAACATCTGGCTTGATTTTTTTTATCATTTTCTTTGTTTCTCTAACATAATTGAAATATCTACTTCCAGGTATTTTAAATACACTTTTTACAATACATGGATGAGTAAATTTATTCTTACACTTATCTGGTATATCAGCATATGTGATAATATAAACTTCGGCAAACTGTTGAAGCGCCTCTAGCACTTCTCTGCTACGTTCTTCCCAACGCAAGTCATGATATACCGAATATACAATTTTTTTCATCTCATTCCTGCTTTCTCAAAATTATGTTATTTGTTGTTTTCCACGAAATCCTCAAAAGAACTATATAACGGTGTGGATGTCTTAAAAAGTGATACCATTTTAGATTTATCGCACCCAATCCATGATTGCTTAGAAACAAGTTGAATACTTTCCTCATTTCTAGGTAAGAATAAAAATGAAAAGTTCATCATTTCTTCCTGCTTTGGAAGCCTTTTTTTTCTATTCATGATCGATTGAATATTATTATGAATTTCATCCTTTAATGATTCTTTCATTTTTTCTCTATATTCATCTAAAGACATAATCTTCTTTGCAGGAACGCCAGCATACACACTATTGTTTTCGCAATTTTTTGTTACTACTGCATTTGCTGCAATAATCACATTATCTCCAATAGAAACATTTCTCAAAATGGTTGAATTTTCACCAATAAAAACATTATTACCAATAATTATTTGCCCGCCTCCTGTTGGATACACCTCATCATACGCTTTCATAAGAACTGTCCAACTATAATCATGAGCGATAATTGACACGCCAGAACAAATAACTACTTCATTACCTATTTTAATAAAAGGCGCTCTATTATAGTCGAATCGAGTTTTTCTTGGATTAACGAAGTATACATTTTCTCCAATTTCAGCTCCAAGGCTTTTTAAATATGCAACAAATTTCTCTCTATTACAAGTAAAAATCACTCTCTTGATTTTTCCCAACATATTTCTCACTCGCATTACTCTTTATATTTTTTTAAATAAAACTCTTGCATCCAAATATATTGTTTACGAATATCAAATCCAGCTTTTTGAAGTATCTGAATATTATCTTTTCTAACGCCATTTTTTATTTTTTCAGTTGCTTTTTTAGCCCAACAAACAGGTGAAGATTTAATAGAAAGAAAATCGACACAATCGCATAGTTTTGTTTCTGAAGGTATTGTGTCACTAGCTATTATAGGCAAATTTGTCATTTGTGCCTCAATAACCACGGTTCCAAATCCTTCATATTTAGAAGGGAATAAAAACATATCTGCTGCTTGGTATAATTCAGCAGCATCTGACCTCGCCCCTAACATAGAAACTGAATCAGAAAGATTGTGATTATTAATATATGATCTAATTTTCTCTTCACACTCTCCAGCACCTGCTAATAAAAGAATTGCATTTGGAATTTTCTTTTTAATCTCTTCAAAAACCATTAATAGATAAATATGGTTTTTCTGTTCCGATAATCTTGCAACATCCAAAAAAACTGTATTCTCTGATACGCCTAACTCTTGACGTTTTTTATCACGTAATGCTGGATCCCACACAAAACGATCAACTTGAAATGCATTTGGTATCACTTTAAAAGTCTTTCCGCGAGAATACTTTTTTCCAAATAACCAATCTCCTGCCATTTGCGAACATCCAAATCTATCTGTAGCATACTTATTAACAAATAATTTGGAAATCATTTTAGGTATTCCACGAAGATTTTTTTCCATACTAGCATTTCTACTATGTGCAATTCGAACAGGCACTCCATGTTTATAAGCTGATCGAAGTACCCATGTGCATAATGAATTAAGATGAGCATGTACTATCCTATACTCTTTGTGTTTACTAAAAAATGCATCCAATTCTTTTATATATCTTATAAAATTTCGGGGTGTTATTCTTGGCATATGATATACTTCTCCGCCTAGTTGCTTAATCTCTTCGCCAAAGTCACCAAGTTCCTCTCTATGGATCATAAAATCAAATTGCACCTTTGATCTATCTATATTTCTATATATATCCATTATTCTACTTTCAAGGCCATTACGATTAAGATGAGTAACAACATGTAATACTCTTATCGGTTTTATATCTTTTTCCATCTATAGGCACTCCTTAATTCTGACATTTTTATTTGAAGAGTTATATTTCTTACTCTTCTATACAAGAAATTATTATAAATTAATGCTTCAAACCTTCTCAACCTCATCAACATACTTCTGAACTACAATCTGTCGATCAAATTCCTTCTGAACCTTAGTTCTGCCAGCCAATCCCATGTTTCTTCTCTCATCATTTGAAAGTCTCATGAACTTATCAACTGCTTCAATCAGTTTTCTGCCATTCCTGCAAGGAATCATATATCCATTCACGCCATCATCAATAACCTCTCGGCAGCCTGACCTATCAGTTGTGATAATCGGTCTGCCAGAAGCACTTGCCTCAAGAAGTACATTACTTAGGCCTTCCGGATAATAAGTAGGATGAATAACGCAGTGAATATTTTCTAAGAAATCAGCCACATCATGAATCATTCCATGATAGATGACTGTTCCGTTTTCGTTATATTCATTCAACTTGCCTTCATACTCTGCTTCGCAAAATCCGCATACATGGAACTCGGCATTTGGATATTTCTTCCTGATTACTTTGGCAGCTGCAAGATAGTAGTCAACGCCTTTTTCTTTCATAATACGGCTAATAAAGGCAAATCTAACAACACCATTCTCATCAGAAGGATACTCTCTAATAGGAAACCTATCAAGGTTTACACCTGAGCCGGGAAGCATCTTATGCTTTCCCATAGCAATTTTGTTATCAACAAAAAGCTGCCTGTTTTCCGTGTTCTGAAAGAATACACACTGTATATTCTTGAATGCTACTTTGTAAAGATTAATGAAAACCTTCTGCTTCCATCCAGCATTCTCAACAGCTGTTCCAAGTCCTGTAATATTTGCTACAAATGGGATACCGAGGCTGTCAGCGGCCATAGCGCCATAGATATTCGGCTTAATAGTAAAACCAAGAACGATATCCGGCTTTACTTCCTTCAACAGTTTTTTATAATCTCTCAGCAGATTCAATTCAGATACAGGATTCAAGCCATGTCTGCTAATAACTATTTCGTGATACTTGGCGCCTAATGCAGTAAGTTCATCAATTCGCTCACCATAAGGAGAGGATATGTGAACTTCATGTCCATCAGCCAACAAACGCTCAACTATTTCCAGCCGAAAGTTGTAGATTACTACTTCATGATTTACTAGAAACAGTACTCTCTTCTTTGATTTCTTAGTTTCTGACATTTACTTACTCACATCCTCTGTTAGCATAATAGAGCGTCTTAAATTTGCGATTCTATAGTTTTCTTTGTATTCACTTAATGACTGATCATAAGCAAGATTACCGAAAGCCTTATCGACAAGCCCAGTGGCTAATCCTGCAAGCTTAAGCGGTACTGTTGCACCTTTCACAAGAACTATTCTCTTACAATGCTCTGCCGCAATCATCTTCACAAGCTCACTTGTATTACTGTACTCTGCATTCTGCGGCCAAAACGTACCGTGCTCCTCGTTCTCAATCATCAGCCTTACAAATTCCATGAGGTTTTCGATATAAAGCATCGAACGACAATTATCAACATAAGGGAATACAGGCATCTTCTGTGCCAGCTTAGACATCAAAGGATAGTTACCCTTGCTACCTTTGCCGTAGATCATCGGCGGACGCAAGATAACAACTTTAAAGTTCTCATCTTCAAGCTTCTTCAGACCTCTTTCGGCCCTAACCTTACTATCACCATAGCAATTAGCAGGAGAAACAGGAGTATCCTTCGTTATTATTCTCTTCTTACCAATCGGTGCACTATCACCATAAACGATAGCAGATGACATGAAAATGAACTGCTTAACACCTGACTTCTTAGCCTTCATAGCTGTCCGTATCGTAAGTTTTGTGTTTACCTCATAATAGAGCTTTGCTTTCTCTTTGCTGATTTTACCATTGTCTGAGTGCGCAATGCCTGCCACATGATAAACAGTATCATAGCCGGAGAAGTCGCATTTCATCCAACCATCGCCAATCATATCCACAGTATCTACCTGATACTTATCAGGCCACTGTTTCATATATTTCTCAAATGAAGTGCCAATATATGATCCGGCACCTGTGATCAATATTTTTTTCATACTTCCGCCTTTATATCTTCATCAGGTTGTATATCGCTATTGATAGTTTTAGCTTTTTCAATTTCTTTAGCTATTGCTCCGGTTCCGCCTTCAACTACACCTTTACTTTTAAGAACAGATGTAATCGATCCCATAAACAGCTTAATATCCATCAAGAAGCCTGCTAAACTACTGTTTTTCAGAGTCTTAGCATACACACCATCAAGTTTAGCCTTCTCTGGTATCTCCAACTCATCTCTGCCGCTGATCTGAGCCAGACCAGTCAGTCCCGGCTTCACATCATTCGCACCATACTTATCTCTCTCAGCAGTCAAATAATCCTGATTCCAGAGAGCCGGTCTCGGACCAATAACGCTCATATTTCCTCTGAAAATATTCCAGAGCTGGGGGAGTTCATCGATAGAGGCTTTCCGGATAAAGGCTCCGACCTTTGTAATGCCGCCATTCTGAAGCATATGTGTCGGCACATCTTTTGGCGTGTTGACGGACATAGAACGGAATTTAAGCAACTCGAAGTAAGACTTATCCGTTCCCACACGCTTCTGCTTGAAGAACACAGGACCGGGATCGTCAGCCTTAATAGCAAGAGCTGTAACAGCGTAAACAGGAGCTAAAACTACAAGACCGCCGAAGGAGAGTACAACATCAAATCCGCGCTTGATGTACTTCTCATAGAATGTCGGGATATGTGTGCTGTTTCCAACAGCTTCAAGGTGTCCTTGTTTTCCGTCTGCGTTCACAGGATCATTCGCATTCTCGACAAACACTACTTTTCTACCCTGTACCGGATTCTGCTCTTCCGGCTGATTAGCATACACAGAGTCGGGATACTGTTTCTTAGCAATATGACGCATGACAAGATATGTAGCCCCCAAAGCCAAACCGGTTACCGTAGCTGCTGTTTTCAAATTTTTCTTAGTCTGTTCTTTCACAATCTCTTACCTCACCTTAATTTTATATCTCATATCATTACTGTGTTCCACACAAATGATTCATCAAGCTTTATCCACTCACACGGCAACAGGTAACTTCTCATGCTGTTTCATATGTTCAACCTTCTCAGTATCACATACTTCATTATAGCCTGTCTGCGTTCCGGCCTTGATCTCAGCTCTAGCTTTAACAACAGAGCCGCAGTTAATATGGCAGCCTTCGTGAACGACACTATTATGATTCAATATCACTCCGGCGGAGAGTATGCATCCTGTTTCAACACTCACTGCGGTATGAACAACAACCATAGGCTCTATGAAGCAACCTATGCCGATTTTTGCAGACGGACTAACATATGCTTTCTCATGTATAAGCGTCGGCACTTCATAACCGATCTCACATAATCCTTTTATCAGATTCAGACGGAGTTCCGTATTTCCAATCGCAACAACCGCCGAATCGTATTCATGAATCAACTTATTAATATCACAGATCTTTCCGACGGCAGACGGATATACATCATCGACAAAATCGATTTTCTCAAAGCACTTCATCGATTCTGCGATTTCCTTGGCGACCATACCATATTGTCCGGCACCTATGATAAGTAAGTTCTTCATAAACACGCCCCCTAAAAAGATTATAAAAGTGTCAAGATGGATCAATACTACGACTTTTAGAGACCGGGGAATACTCCGGTCTCGGAAATACTATATATAATAACCAACCGTGTGCCCTTTACACACTGTGTTCATCAGCAAGCTCATATCAACCGCTAACATATTAGCAGCTTATATCAACCCGCCAACTTCAATCTATAACAGCTTCTTATGTACATACTACCAACCATTTACATGCCAATGACCTTCTTCAGCTCAAAAGGTAAATTCTCCGCCGATGCGTCGGAAGTGTTCATGCGAGGTAATACAATGATATTACCCTGAAAATGTAACGAAACTATGGTGAATTTTAATGTACATTTTCCTCGATTTTACGCTGTTTTCGCCATCTTTTCACCTTTTATAAATAAGAGGTTGTTGCCATTAAAACTTATGATATTACCAATGCCGAAAGTACCGGTTTGCTTACCTTTATATGTAGCACCAAAAGACTCCGCTGCATCTTCAATAAGAACAGCATTGTGCTTTTCACATAATGCCATAATCTCGTCAAGTTTCGCAGGTGTTCCATAGAGATGCACCAAAACAACAAGTTTTACATCAGGATAGATCTCAAAAGCCTTTTCCAATGCAACAGGATCAATATTCCATGTATCACGTTCTGTATCAATAAAAACTGCTTCACCATCTTCATATGCAACAGGATTTACTGTTGCATCAAATGTCATATCAGAACAGAATACCTTATGTCCCTGAAGTGTTCCGCAGTTTGGCTTTGCCTGACCATAGAGCTTTTCACCTGCAAGTTTAATAGCAAGATGCAATGCACCTGTACCGCATGAAAGTGCAACAGAATACTTACATCCAATTTTTTCAGCAACGAGCTTTTCTACCTCGTTTACATTTTCACCTGCTGTTGTAATCCAGTTTTTTTCAAATGCATCATTGACCCATTTCTGTTCATCGCCATGCATTGTCGGTGATGAGAGCCAGATTTTCTTTTCAAATGGTTTAAAATTCATTTTCTTCATCCCTAGTTCCAGTTATAGATTCATCATAAGGTGTTTTATTTATAACAATAACCAAGCTCTTAATTTTTATAATATAATCATCTTTCTTGAAGTAAAATAAAACACTTTTTAGTCATAAAAAGTCAAAAAAGTATATGAAATTTCACATGTTATATTATAATACAGCAAATAAACTCTTGTCAATATAAAATAAAATAATTTATCAAAATTTGTTATATTGCACTAATTAAGTTAATTTATTTCAATAAAATTAATTTCATCAGTTAATATTTTTGAGATAACAACCAGACAAAGCTTATGCGGCAGAAACGCAGATATATTTTTCGTCAGATTGAATAGAATTTTTGAAAGCATACTGTCATATGGTGAGAAAATTATGTGTAGGATAACGGAAAACTTGCAAATTTATGACGTGCAAAGCCTTTTGACGTACTTTGTGTAGTGTTTCCTTTAATCCATTATTATTTAACAACGTTTCAAATAAATCAACAAAAAGTCAATCCGTACAAACATTAACGCATACAATTCAACGAAAGGAGCTGATTACTATGGCTAAGAAGAAAAAAGAGAAACTTTCCATGTGGGAGCGTTCAGAGTACGACATCATCAGTGAGATGGAAACTAAAACTGAATTAGTGGCAGTTTTAAGAGTTCGCCACAGCGGTGCTACAGTAACCTGTCATATTCCTAAGCACACCCCTGAGGAAGAAAAAAAGCTGTCAGAAGATATTACTGAAGCAATGATGCAGATAGTATATACAGGTCATGACATAAGTCACTTCAAGAGTATGGAAATACTTGTAGACTAGTACTTATAAGAAAATTCAAGGCGGTATCATACAAAGTTTTTTGGGGTACTGCCTTAATATTGCAGATCAATCATTGACAAATGGTTTGATTTAGGATATAATAAGTCCATAATAAATGAATTGAGGTGGAAAGATGCGTAAAATTTCCTGCTAATTAATTTTAATTGGGTTATATAAAGCAATGGCGGTGTTACCGTCTGTTTTGGTGTACCCTGCAGGAAATATTACGGACTTTTCACATAACGGATACCGCTTTTATGGATAGGTGAAGTTTACCCTGTCAATGAAAGCTCCCGATTATGTGCCGCAGTATATCCTGCGGCAATTTTTATTTTCGGGAGGTAATATTATGTCTATTATAAACGTTGAAAATCTCACTTTCGGATATGACGGAAGTTCGGATAATATTTTTGAAAACGTCAGCTTTCACATTGATACCAATTGGAAGCTTGGTTTTACGGGAAGAAACGGACGAGGAAAAACTACTTTCATGAAACTCCTCATGGGAGAATTTGAATATATCGGAAAAATTACGTCAAGTACGGATTTTGAATACTTCCCATTTAGTATTTCTGATGAAAATATGCTTGTAATGCACCTTGCAGAAGAAATTTGTCCAAACGCTGAAAATTGGGAGCTTATTAAAGAGCTTTCACTTCTGGAGGTTGAAGATGACGTTATTTATCGTCCGTTTTCAACACTTTCAGGCGGTGAAAAAACAAAGGTTATGCTTGCAATGCTTTTTCTCAGAGAAAACTGCTTTTTGCTGATAGACGAGCCTACAAATCATCTTGATATGAATGGACGTGAAATTGTCAGCCGATACCTTAAAAGAAAAAAGGGATTTATTTTAATTTCTCATGACAGGGCTGTCCTTGATGAATGCATTGACCACGTTCTTTCAATAAACAGAACAAATATTGAAATTGAACAGGGAAATTATTCCTCATGGGAAAGCAATAAATCGGCAAGGGATAACTTTGAGGCAGTTCAAAATGAAAAGCTGAAAAAGGAAATCAAGAACCTTGAAGCTGCTGCCAGACGTGCCTCAGAACATTCAGACAAAATTGAACGTACAAAAATCGGATTTGACCCCATGAAAACTGATAAACTGACATCAAGACGCTGTTCTATTGCAAGGAAATCAAAAAAGCTGATGAACCGTTCAAAAGCAATGGAAGTCCGAATTGAATCGGATATTGAAAAGAAATCAGGACTTCTGAGAAATATTGAACGCACATCTCCGCTAAAACTGCCAATCATGAAATTCCACAGCAATAAACTGCTCAGCGTAAAAAATCTTTCTGTATATTATGACAGCAAAATGATTTGCAGTGACATTTCATTTGATATAAACGCCGGTGATATTATTGCACTTTCAGGCAGAAACGGCTGTGGAAAAACAAGTGTAATCAAACTGATTTGCGGTGAAAATATTTCTCATACAGGTGATATTATTATGAACCGTCAGCTGAAAATTTCACACATTTCTCAGGACTTTTCAGGACTCTTCGGCAATCTTTCGGATTATGCAGTATCGCATGGCTTTGATGAAAGTCTTTTTAAAGCGATACTCCGCAAGCTTGACTTTTCAAGGGAACAGTTTGAAAAGGATATTTCAGATTTCAGTGACGGTCAGAAGAAAAAGGTAATGATTGCCGCAAGTCTGTGTACCCCTGCACATTTGTATATATGGGATGAACCGCTAAACTATCTTGATATTTCTTCACGCCGTCAGCTTGAGGATTTAATCATAAGCTGCAAGCCGTCAATGCTGATTGTTGAGCATGACAAGACTTTCTGTGAGGCGGTAAATGCACAATACTGCAAATTTTAACCACAAATATGAAAATAAATTGCCCTCCGATTGATAGGCTTCAACTTCGTCACGGTCTTTATAAATAACATTTCTGCTTGTTTTAGAATTGTTCATTCCACAGCCTATGCTCATGGTCATAACTCCTGTTAAGACAACACCGCACAAAGATTGTACAGTATTGCTTTAATATGCTGCACTTTCCTATCATATACAACACATTTTACGTATTATAAGCAATTCCATTTATGCTGTCAATAAAAAGCAAAAAATAGAGTGATTGTATTTACGGAAATATTCCTTAATATGAGCATGATTGATTTTCAGAAATCCATGCACTTAACGCAACTTACGAAAAAAATTTATATAGTACAATATATAGCCATTAAAAAAGCGTATACAATGTATAAGTCTGCATACGATACGGGTATATGTACAACATGGATATTTTAATAAATTACAGTACCCTGTAAAAATAAAAAATCCTAACCCAAAATTAGCGAAAATAATTATTTCACAGCTTGGCGGTCCTGACGGTGAATTGGCAGCCTCCCTCAGATACCTTAATCAAAGATATGTTATGCCTTATAATGAGGTAAAGGGCCTTTTAACGGATATTGGTAGAGAAGCCTCTGAAATGTTCCATTCAGAGGCTACGGCTTTTTTTGATGCTTTTGCAACCGTATAGCTCCACTTCATAGGAAGCAAATTCAGATATACATCTATGTTGTCCTTATCTTGAACTACCATCTTGTCTAAAATGTGCTTATAGAACTCATCTTCGTACTCCACGCCGCTGACAATCTCTTTGATTGCGTCCTCAATCTCTTTTAAGAGCTGCTGTTGCTGTTCTATCATTTCCCGTTGTTTATCAACGCTTTCGATGATAGATTGAAGCTCCTCAATTTCTGCATCGCAGCTTGCACGGGTGGCGGTAAATTCGTCCTTGTTAATCAGATTGGACATATACAGGTCAATTAGATTAGCTCGTTTGCCCTCAATCTTTTTTATCTGCTCTTGCAGCTTTAGGACATCCGTACCTGTCGTATCCATAGCAATGATGGATTGAATAACGGCAGTTAGGTTGTTTATGATTTTATCTCTGTTGTATTTAAGGCTCTTGGTTACGAGATACATAATATGGGTCGCATCCTCATTGCGGATAGACAAGCCCGTACAGCCGACTTGGTTTCCTGCCTTGTCGATATGGGGGCTTCCGTGCTTTGCGGCTTCGTTGCAGCGCCACGCCTTATATCGGCTGCCGTCTTTTCTGGTTTTATACCTTGCCACATAGCTTGAGCCGCAGCAGCCGCATTTGATTTTGCCAGAGAACGGATAGCGGTTAGAATGCTTCGCCTTACCCTCTTGAGAGAGCGACTTTGCATCTAAAATGCGGTTTGCTTCATCGAACAGTTCACGGGAGATAATCGGCTCGTGATGGTCTTTAATGATAACAAATTCCTCTTGCCCACGGTTATACTTCTTTTCGTGAGATAGGAAGTCTGGCGTATAGGTCTTTTTTTGCACCAAATCGCCGCAGTATTTCTCGTTGCGTATCACTCGCAGAATGACCGTGTTGCTCCATTTCTTGACCCGCATAGGGCTGATACCTTCCTCTCGAAGCTCACGGGCGATGACGTGCGTTCCTTTGCCCTCATTGACGAACTTATGAAAGATAAGGCGTACAACCTTTGCGCCTTCCTCGTTGATGGTCATTTTGCCGCCCTCGACATCGTAGCCCAACATACTTCTGCCAAACACAACGCCCTGTTCCATCTGGCGTTTTTGTCCCCACTTCACACGCTCGGAAGTCTTGCGGCTTTCTTCCTGCGCAATAGAGGACATAATCGCCAGACGAAGCTCTGCATCGCCATCTAAGGTGTTGATATTGTCATTCATAAATATAACACCGACGCCGTGCTTTTTCA
>OGDY01000302.1_pt1 | contig 67611 bp, 81 predicted proteins | sample 1570341 | NCBI WGS metagenome assembly OGDY01 (sample SAMEA2581972, study PRJEB24529) | metagenome | biome: Human gut stool | place: China | collected 2011 | reverse complement strand
AGTGGATGCATGTGAAGTTAGCGAGAAGCTTTGACGAGATGACCAATCTCTCCGCAAAATTCAGGGAACAATGCAAGGAAAAGTATGAATATACCTGTGTAAAGCCTGTCAGAATACAGGAGTCGAAGATCGACGGAACGAAAAAGTTTTTATTTGAACTGTCTGACGGCAATGTGGTGGAAAGCGTGTGGATGCAGTACAAACACGGCAACAGTGTGTGCATTTCTTCCCAGGTGGGATGTCGGATGGGCTGCAGATTCTGTGCGTCCACCCTGGATGGACTGGAGCGGAACCTGACGCCTTCGGAGATGTTAGATCAGATCTATGCCATCACGAGACTGACGCAGGAACGGGTCTCCAATGTGGTAGTCATGGGAACCGGAGAACCCATGGACAATTATGATAATATTCTAAAGTTTCTGCATCTGCTGACGGATGAGAATGGATTAAACATCAGCCAGAGAAATGTCACGGTGTCCACCTGCGGAATCGTGCCGAGAATGCGACAGCTGGCAGATGAGAAGCTGCAGATTACCCTGGCATTGTCACTGCATGCAACCACAGATGAAAAAAGAAGAAAACTGATGCCCATTGCCAACAGGTATTCCATCAAAGAACTGATGGAAGTCTGCAGGTATTATTTTGAACAGACCGGGCGCCGGATCACTTTTGAATACAGTCTGGTAGGCGGTGTGAACGATACGGAAGAGGATGCCAAAGAGCTGATCGCTCTGGCAAAGCCTTTATGCTGTCATATTAACCTGATTCCGGTAAACCCGATTAAAGAGCGGGACTTCGTGCAGTCGGATACCGGGCATATTCAGGCGTTTAAAAATAAACTTGAAAGTAAGAAGATACATGTTACAATTAGAAGAGAGATGGGCCGGGATATTGACGGAGCCTGCGGACAGTTAAGGCGTCGTCATACACAGGAGATGCAGAACCCGGACGGACTCTCACAGGAGGAAAATTGACGTGCTCAAGACGTTTTCCATAACCGATATCGGAAGGAAAAGAAAAGTAAATCAGGACTATATCTATACCTCTGAGGAACCGGTGGGAAATCTGCCCAACGTGTTTATTGTAGCGGACGGTATGGGCGGACATAATGCGGGAGATTATGCATCCAAAGTGACAGTAGAGACCATGCTGGCTGAGATGCAGAGTTCTTTTGAAAAAAATCCCACGCTGATTTTCCGTAGAGCGATCGAGGAAGCCAATGAGGTGATCCGCAGGAGAGCCGGCGAAGACAAGAAGCTGGAAGGAATGGGAACGACGGTTGTGGTGGCATCCTGCATGGGCAGATTTTTACAGGTGGCCAATGTGGGTGATAGCAGACTTTATGTGGTGAATCGTGAGATACGGCAGATTACGAGGGATCATTCTCTTGTAGAGGAAATGATACGTATGGGCGGATTAGACCGTGCGGATGCAAGAAATCATCCTGACAAGAATATTATTACCAGAGCGGTAGGTGCGGAGGATCATGTAGAGCCGGACTTTTTTACCGTAGAACTCAGGGAAGGCGATACTGTCCTTATGTGTTCGGACGGACTGACGAATATGCTGGAAGATGAAGAGATCCGCATGATCATCAGTGGTGCAAGAGATCTTGTGGAGAAAGCAGAGCGTCTGGTAGAGGCAGCCAATGCAAACGGCGGCAGAGACAATATCAGTGTTATCCTTATTGAGCCGTGCGCATAAGACAGATAATACTCTTAGTTACTTAGGTTATATAAGAATGGAGAGCAATAATGATCAAAATAGGAATGATGATCGGCGATCGCTATGAGATTCTGGAGAAAATCGGAACCGGCGGTATGTCAGATGTCTATAAAGCAAAATGTCATAAGTTGAACCGATATGTGGCAATCAAGGTATTGAAGCAGGAATTCAGCGAGAATGCTAATTTTGTATCCAAATTCCGTATTGAGGCCCAGGCGGCAGCAGGACTGATGCATCCCAATATCGTAAATGTCTATGATGTAGGGGAAGAAAACGGAATCTACTATATTGTAATGGAACTGGTGGAGGGCATTACCCTCAAAAAGTACATTGAGAAAAAGGCCCGTCTGTCTTACAAGGAAGCAGTAAGCATTGCCATCCAGGTGAGTATGGGCATTGAGGCAGCACATAATAATCATATTATTCACCGGGATATCAAACCGCAGAATATCATTATTTCCAAAGACGGCAAAGTAAAAGTAACGGATTTCGGTATTGCCAAGGCAGCGACCAGCAATACGATTACTTCCAATGTAATGGGAAGTGTACACTATACGTCTCCGGAACAGGCCAGAGGCGGTTACAGTGATGAGAAGAGTGATATCTATTCACTGGGTATCACCATGTTCGAAATGCTTACGGGAAGAGTCCCCTTCAATGGGGAGACGACGGTAGCGATCGCCATCAAGCATATTCAGGAAGAAATGCCTTCTCCCAAGGAATTCGTGCCGGAGATCCCTTCCAGCGTTGCAAGTATTGTATTAAAGTGTTGTCAGAAATCACCGGACCGCAGATATCAGAACATGGCAGAACTGATTGCAGACCTGAAGCAGTCCCTGATCAATCCGGAGGAGGACTTTGTCGTGAACAAGGATCCGGATATGGAAGGCGGCACCCGGATGATCTCGGATGAAGATATGGCACAGATCAAGAGAAAAGTTCCGTATCAGAGTGGCCGGGAGTATGAAGAACAGGATCATGATGAGACGATGCGCCTACGTTCCGATACAGAAGCCATGTATGAGAATGATGAAGAGGCAGAGGGAGAGGATGATTATGATTACGATCCCAAGATGGAACGCGTGACAACGGTTCTGGCAATCGTTGCGGGAGTGGTGATCTGTATTATCCTGATCGTACTGGCGGTGAAGATCTTCGGCGGGAAAAAGAACGAAGGCAATAATCCTTCCGGCCCGATCATCACTACGGAGGAAACCAAAGAAGAGGCAGAGAAAGTCGCCATGCCGGATGTGAAGGGCATGAATGTGGATGATGCGAGAAATACACTGACCGGACTGGGAATTCTGACGGAAGTTGTATATGAGGAATCTGATTCCGTGGCAGAAGGTGTGGTGATCAGTACCGACGTCAGCGAGGGTGCCCAGATTGACAAGGGCAGCAAGGTAACACTTACGGCAAGCGCCGGAACCCAGGGCGTAGAAGTTCCGAATGTGGTGGGACTTACTTTTGACGAGGCGAATACACAGCTGGTAAGCAAGGGCTTTTTGGTCAATAAGACAGAGGATTATTCCGACACCATAGAAGCAGGACGCGTGATCGCCCAGACTCCCGCAGATGGAAATAAGGCGCCGAAAGGCAGTGTGATCACCGTTACCGTAAGCCTGGGAAAGGAAGATACGAAGATCCGCGTGCCGAACCTGATCGGACTGTCAGAGCAGGATGGTACGGTGGAAGCAATCGAGGCCGGACTGACAGTAGGCAGTGTGACCCATATTTACAGCGATGAAGTGGGAGAGGGCATGATCTGCTATCAGAGCTATTCCCATGGTTCCTATGTGGATCAGGGAACCTCCATTGATATTAAGGTGAGCCAGGGCGCACAGAAAGTAACCTATAAGTGCAATGTCAGCATTGTGGCACCGACGACTTCCGAGGCACCCCAGTATGTATCGGGAATGGAAGTCGGCATCACCCTGGTGGCGGATGACGGTACGGTACTGATGGATACGAAGGTTACCACCTTCCCGGTATCGACCAATATCAACGGCATCGCCTCCTCCGGCGGTACCCTCACCATGACCTACCAGGTGACATCGGCAAGCACCACAACAGAGGGGGATGTTGTCGTCCCCGGCACCACAGAGAACAAGACCTTTACCCGAAGAGTGGAATTCGTGAAGGAATAAGACAAAGGCAGGAACTATGAAGGGCAAGATTATAAAAGGAATTGCCGGATTCTATTATGTCCATGCAGGGGATGCTCTGCATAGTGCGGACGGAATCTATGAATGCAAGGCAAAAGGTGTCTTCCGTAAGGACCACAGGAAACCATTGGTCGGGGACGATGTGGAGATGGAAGTCATAGATGAAGCACAGAAAAAGGGAAATATCACAGAACTGCTTCCCAGGCACAGCGAACTGATCCGTCCGGCGGTTGCCAATGTGGATCAGGCACTGGTGATTTTTGCCATCTGTAAGCCACAGCCCAATTTTAACCTGCTGGATCGTTTCCTGATCATGATGCAGCAGCAGGATATTCCCTGCATCATCTGCTTTAACAAACAGGACATTGATGCAGAGGGGAAAAAAGAGGATTATTGTTCCATCTATGAACAGGCGGGATTTCAGACCATTACTGTCAGTGCCAGGGAAAAGGAAGGCATCGACAGATTAAAAGACCTGCTTCGGGGCAAGACCACCACGGTGGCGGGACCCAGCGGTGTCGGCAAGTCTTCGCTGGTCAACTGTTTACAGTCGGGGATCGTGATGGAGACCGGTTCCATCAGTGAGAAGATCGAACGTGGAAAACATACCACCAGGCATTCCGAACTGATCTCCATTGCACCGGATACTTACATTCTGGATACTCCCGGGTTCAGCTCCCTGGGACTGTTTGGACTGGAAAAAGAGCAGCTGGCGGGATATTATCCCGAATTTGTTCCGTTTGAAAAATATTGCAGATTCGGAGGATGTTCTCATATCTCAGAACCGGTCTGCGGCGTGAAAGATGCCGTGGCGGAAGGGGAGATCTCGCGGACACGTTACGAGAATTATTGTCTGCTCTATGAGGAACTGAAAAGTCAGAGAAAATATTAATTATGAGTGAAGTGCAGAATCATCTTGGGGAAAAATTTAAAGAAACCATCGCCGAAGCCATGAAGACCGGAGATTTCCGGGCACTGAATACGTTAGTGAGCGATACAGTCAACGATGCTCTGCGGGAAGCGGATTTTCAGGCGAATCTGTCCAGGGAAGCCGCGGAGAAAAGGGTCTGGAATTCCCAGCGCAGCTGGCAGGATAAAAAGAGGGAAGAAGAGAAGTCCGAAGAACAGATCCAGGCGGAGCGAGAAGAACGGGAAAGACAGCGGGAGGAACACCGCAGACAGAATGAGGAGTGGCACAGACAGCGAAAAGAACGGGAAAAACAATGGGAAGAACAGCGTAAGGCACAGGCGGCGCAGAACCGTTCTGGAAATCAGGCCGGTGTCTGGACACCCAGAAAGACTACGGCTTTGGAGATGACTTCTTTGGTAAAAATGGAGAAAAAGGGAAGCGTGTCCGGAACTCTGTGCACCGTGTTCGGAGGCATCGGACTAGGCTTTTCCGGGCTGGGACTTTTGGTACAGCTTCTCCTGGCAGCTTTTAGTGCAGCAAGTTTAAGTGCGGCAATTCTTCCGGGAGTACTTTCTTTGGTATTTTTGGAGATGATATCCTATGGCAACGGACAGCGCAGAAGATTACAGCGTGCGGAGAAATATCTGGAGCTGTGCGGTACCAAGATGTACGGTGTGATCACGGAGATGGCGCGTTATACCGGCAAAAGCGCCCGCTATGTAAAAAAAGATCTGCGTAAAATGTTAAAAGCCGGAATGTTCCCTAACGGTCATCTGGATGACAAAGAGACCTGTTTTATGTTAAATGATGTGATCTATCATCAATATCTGGAGACAGAAAAGGCTTATCTGGAACAGAAAAAATCAGAGGAACAGGCAAAACAGATGCCGGACAAAGGAACAGCACAGGACGCTGCACAGACGGAGAGAGAACAGGAACTCCACAGTATGGTAGCAGAGGGGATGGAATGCATCAGACATCTTCGGGACCTGAACGACCGGATCGAAGAGGAGGCAATCTCCGAGAAGCTGTACCGTCTGGAGAATCTGTTAAAGGAGATCTTCGACAGAGTGCAGGAGCACCCGGAGCAGATGCATAGAATGCATAAATTAATGGATTATTATCTGCCCACTACTTTAAAGCTGGTGGAGCAGTATGCGGAATTTGACGAGGTCAGCAGTCCGGGAGAGGAAATTCTCGAGGCCAAGAAAGAGATCGGGAAGACACTGGACATGATCAATCAGGCATTTGTGACATTGTTAAACAATCTGTTTCAGGATGCCGCCTTTGACGCATCGGCGGATGCGCAGGTATTACAGGCCATGCTGGCAAAGGAAGGTCTGACGGAATCCGATTTTGTAATGGGAAAACAGTAAAATTTAAATGATGTAATAGTAAAAAATGGGGGTATCAATATGAATATGGATTTAGACGCAGCAACAAAAGAAGCACCGACTCTTACACTGGATCCTTTTGCGGAGGCAAAGGCAGAGATCGTGGAGAAGCAGCCGGAGGAGTTGGTGGAAGAGCAGGCGGTTCCCGAGATGGAACTGACACCGGAAGAGCAGAAACAGGTGGATGATTTTGCAGCACAGATCGACCTGACCAATACCCAGGCGGTGTTACAGTACGGAGCCGGAAGCCAGAAGAAGATCGCTGATTTCTCAGAGACGGCGCTTAGTAATGTCCGGACCAAGGATATGGGAGAAGTCGGAAATCTGTTAACCGATGTGGTGGCACAGTTAAAGGATTTCGACACCGAGGAAGATAAGGGTTTTTTCGGACTGTTCAAAAAAAGCGGAGACAGGCTGAGCAATCTGAAAGCAAAGTATGATAAGGCGGAAGTCAATATCACAAAGATCTGTGATGCCATGGAGAGCCACCAGGTTGTGCTGTTAAAGGATGTCGCAGTGTTGGACAAGCTGTACCAGCTGAACCTGAATTACTTCAAGGAACTGTCCATGTACATCCTGGCAGGTAAAAAGAAGCTGGCGCAGGCAAAAAGTGTGGAGCTTCCGGAGCTTTTAGAGAAGGCACAGAAGAGTGGATTTCCGGAGGACACCCAGGCAGCGAAAGATTTCGCGGCAATGTGTGAGCGGTTTGAGAAGAAGATCTATGATCTGGAGCTGACCAGAGCCATTTCCCTGCAGATGGCACCCCAGATCCGTCTGATCCAGTCCAATGACATCGCCATGTCCGAGAAGATCCAGTCGACGTTAGTGAATACGATCCCTCTGTGGAAGAGTCAGATGGTCATTGCCATCGGTCTGGATCATGCTACCGATGCCGCCAAGGCACAGCGTGCTGTATCGGATATGACCAATGAACTGTTGAAGAAGAACGCGGAAGCACTGAAGGTGGCTTCTGTGGAGACAGCGAAGGAATCCGAGCGGGGAATTGTGGATATAGAGACACTTAAGAGTACCAATCAGACACTGATGACGACATTGGATGAGGTCATGAAGATCCAGGAAGAGGGACGTGCGAGAAGACAGAGCGCTGAGGAAGATTTACAGCGCATTGAGAATGAAATGAGAGATAAATTACTGGAGATGAGCAGGGCTTCCAATACTTGATTTTTACATAATTTTAAGAAGCTTCATCTTGACGAAACAGATAAGGAAAATTAAAATAAAATACAGGAAGGTTAATTCACGGAAGGAGCAGAAACAAATGAAAAAACTGGAAGAAATACTAAGAGACAAACCAATTAAAAATAAGCTGTCTTTTGCGTTCCGCATCATGGATATTTTATATGTGGTGCTGGCACTGGTGGCAGTGGGGGAATTGATACGGTCAAAAGGCTATATAGGAAGTATAGTTGTTGTGGTTTTACTTGTTTTAGCTATCATATTTAATGCATCCATGTCGAAAATGCTTGCCAAAATGCTGATAGATCCGATCACGAACCTGGTAACTGCGTCTGAGAAGATCGCATCCGGTGATTTTGAGATCGGTGTACCTTATGAATCTGAGGATGAGCTGGGCAGACTTTCCGACAGCTTTGAGACCGCCGCAGCTATTTTGAAAAAGGTTGTATCAGATCTGCAGACTATTGTAGAGCAATTTTCCGATGGTAATTTTGATGTTCACAGCAGCTGCCCGGAGGCATATGTCGGACTGCTCCGAAATGTTTTGGATGAGCTGGATGAAATGGTAAATAAGGTCAGCGAGACCATGCACGGTATTCAGGATTCCTCCGAGCAGGTATCTGCGGGCAGCAATCAGCTGGCAGTCAGTGCACAGGATATCGCGGAGGGCGCTACCCATCAGGCAGCATCCGTAGAAGAACTGGTGGCTACCGTAGACGAAGTAACCAGTCAGGTACTGGAGAATACCAAGTCTACCGACATTGTACATGACAAGGCGAAAAAGGTAGGTATCGAGGCAGCCAACAGCCAGAAGAAGATGGATGAGCTGGTAGATGCCATGAAGAAGATCAACGCAACGACCCAGAACATTGAAAAGATCATCGCAGATATTGAGAATATCGCATCCCAGACCAATCTGCTGTCCTTAAATGCTTCCATCGAGGCAGCCCGTGCCGGAGAGGCAGGAAGAGGCTTTGCAGTCGTGGCAGATCAGATCAGACAGCTGGCAGAAGAGAGTGCTAATTCCGCAGTAGAGTCCAAGAAGCTGATCGAAGAGTCCATGAACGAGGTAGAGGTGGGTAATAAGGTCACCAAGGAGACTAATGATGCTATGCAGGAGGTTATGGCTGAGTTGGATCAGATCATCCAGGAGGTTGCCAATATCCGTACTGCGTCTGACAAACAGGCGGTTTCCGTTAAAAATATCAAAAAGGGTGTGGAAGACATCAATGATGTTATCCAGTCCAACTCTGCAGCGGCCGAAGAGACTTCCGCTACCAGTGAGGAGCTTTCCGCATCTGCTACTACTCTGAACGAGCTGTTAGAGCATTTCAAACTGCGCGGCTAAGAGATCAGTCAGCATCGGAAGGTGCGACGTAGAGAGAATATAATATCTTTGCAATTTTTTCATAAGATTCCTGACAATCGGATAAGATCCATTTTTTTAAAATGGCAAGAGTCCCCATTGTCAGGAATTCTTTTTGATAATTGAGTTCGATCTCGTCTTCGCTATGAAAGCGTTTTTGAAAAGATTCTTTGAACCGATCCGTCATCTGTCCGGATAAAAAATCAACAAACCGGTTTTCGTTTGCTTCAGAACGTAGATTTTTCTTCAAAATACTACGGTTTTCATAAAAAAACTGTAATTGCATCTGCAGTCCTTCTTTCAGATTCCAGGTTCCTCCATGCATAAAACAATCCAACAATTTCTGCATCTGCAGAGCATCCACTTTGGACTGCAGGGTATGGATATCCTGAAAATGACCGTAAAATGAAGTCCGGTGGATTCCGGCGGTCCGGCAGATATCACTGACAGTAATCTGATCCACTCTCTTGGAGGATGCCAGACGGTTGTAGGCATTTAAAATATTTTCTTCGGTAGTCATATATCTTTTATTATTCTCGGTATTCATTAACACTACACCTCTATAATATGTGACGGTTGTATATTTGATATATACTGATATATACTGATATATACTGGATATATCGAATTATATATTATTTCTACAGACATGACAAGTGACAGATTACACAGTACAACGGAGGATGGAGTAATGAGAGAGGACGTCACAACCGAATACGGAGCAGAGAGTAAGAATGAGAGAGTCCTGGAAACGGGATCCTATCTGCAACTGGTACTCAGGCTGGCACTGCCAGCCATGATCGTTATCATTGTTATGGTGCTTTATAATCTGGCGGATACATTCTTCATCGGACAGATGGGAAATCCGGAAAAAATAGCGGCAATCTCGGTGTGCATGCCGGTATTTACGGTATTGTCCGGGATTGGAACCTTGTTCGGAATCGGCGGAGGAACAGCGGTCTCCATTGCACTTGGGGAGAAGAACCGGCAGCAGATCGGAGAGATCACGGCATTTTGCTGTATGGGAACACTGCTCGTAGGAACTGTTTACGGTTTTTTAACGGGGCTGTTCGCAGAACCATTATGCAGGATCCTGGGCGCGGAGGAAAGCTTTCTTGCAGATGCGGAGAGATATCTTAAAATTTTTGCATTTTCGAGTCCGTTTGTTCTGTTCTCTACAGCCCATGGAAGCATTTTAAGATCCGATGGGGAAGCAGCTACGGCAATGCTTGCCAACCTGGGAGGAACCTTGCTTAATATCGTATTGGATGCACTGTTTATTCTCGGGCTGCATATGGACGTGGCAGGAGCAGCGGCGGCAACGGTGATCGGCAACGTATTTTCCGCAGTGCTGGTCTTACTGCTTCTGTTGAAAAAGAAACAGGTCTTTCTTCCGCATAGACAAAACCTTCATTTTCGCAGAGAGGTTGTTGTACCGGTATTGACATTGGGACTGCCCATGACATTCTCTACGATCCTGGGAAGCGTTTCCAATGCAGTGCAGAACCGTATGATGGTGGCGCATGATTCCGTTTTTCTGACAGCCCAGAGCGTAGCCGGCAAGCTGGGACTGATCATTACGATGCTGATCATGGGGTTCTGTATGGGATTGCAGCCAGCGGTTTCCTATAATTTCGGCAGTAAAAACTATAAAAGAATGTATGAGATTCTCCGGAAAACAGCGGCGTTTACGTTGACTGCCGGAACCCTGCTTGCACTTTGCGTTTATCTGAACAGAGCGAGACTGGTAGCTGCATTCATACAGGATGAGGGTGTGATCCGGTATGGACAGATTTTTGTACTGGCGAATATCTGTGTGGCACCGGTCTATGCTGTTTATCAGACGTTCCAGACATTTCTGCAGGCAACGGGAAAGGCAGATTATGCCATTATTGTCTCACTGTTAGACAAGGGACTGGTATTTCTTCCGGTGCTGGCTGTCATGAACAGACTCTACGGGGCTTATGGGATCGCCTTTTCCCATGCGGCCACAATGATTCTCTCTGTGATCATAGCAGGGGGACTGACGATGCTCTGGAGCCGTACCTTACGTTCCAGCAGTGCCTGACAGAAGCTCTTTTCTATATTCGGAAGGTGTCTGACCATAGATTTTGCGGAATACTTTGACGAAATAATTATTGTCGGAATAGCCTACGAAGCTGCTGATCTCCTGAATCTGATATTCAGAGGAGGAGAGAAGTTCCGCAGCTTTTTTACAACGTTCAATAGTAAGATACTGAGAGATCGTCATGCCGGTGACCTGCCGGAAATATTTGGACAGATAAGAGGGGGATACATGGACAATCTGTGAAAGCTCTTGCAGACGGATCTCCTCACCGAGATGCAGATAAAGATATTCCATGGTGTCGGAGATAAGCTTCGGGTAATTCTGCCCCTGCAGTTTATGTTCATGAACGGCCTTCGTCAGTTCCAGTACCATTTCGTGGATGTAATGGGCAGAGTCGTTCTGCGTGGTGGCAGCATCCATCATCTGGACATAGCGCTGGGTGATCTCATTGATAGTGATGATCGACAGACCTCCTTCCTCTGCTGCTTTTCTGGCAAGTACACGCAGAATGGTAAAACCGACCAGAGGGTTGATATAAGAAGCCGACTGGTAAAAACCGGAGGACAGCGCACTTTGCTCCATTTCATTGTGGGCAGATGCGATATTCTCAATGTCACCGGAAGCAATCATATGAAGAAAGCGGTGCTCCGCATCATACCGTTTATAGATTTCACTGTAATCACAGGGATCCCGCGGAGTGTCTGTCCTGTCAGTGTTCTCCATAGACTGTATGAAGCCGTTCAATCTGCGGAAGGTATAGGAAGAAATGGAAGGATCAAAGGATCTGGTCAGGGCAGTGATCACATTCTGGATCTGATTGGTATACACAAGCGGAAGAGAGGTGTAGTATAATTTTATGGACAGCACAAGCGAAGCAGGCAGCTGGTTCTCGACTAACAGCTGCTCGATCTGCTTATCCTGGTATTCATATTGGACATAGGGACCGATGAGATAAGTGTTCTCCTGAAATTGAAAAAACGTAATGCAGATACCCAGCTTATCCTGAATCTCATAAACAGTCGCAGGGGCGATGACAGGCAGCAGAAATCCGATGGCTTCTGCGGTGAACATAGGCTGCATAGAGGGAACCAGGCAATTTTTTTCTTCAAATGCCTTTAACTCACGGTTCGGATCAGTCAGACACATACTGGAAACCGATAGCAGATTAGAAAGCAGACGGATGAATAGTGAAGTATCCATAAAAACCTCCTGAAAATCAGATGATAGTAAAAATATATCATAAAGACAAAATAATTACTATATACAAATAATAAAATTGCTTTTTTACTGAAAAGAAAGGGAATATGAGATAAAATAATGCTATTAGAAAAAATATATTTCTATCACATAGTTATTCTTCCTGCTATGATAAATATAAGAGATGTGCAATGGCGCGCATTGTAAGAGACTCAGGAGGGTATGAGAATGGAAGAAAAACTACAGTACAAGAAAGCGAAAACATGGCAGATCGCACTGGCTACCATGACCGGAGCCGGACAGATGGTCTTCTATATGCTGATGACGAGTGCAACCTATATCGGAAATGCCAACTTTGGAATTCTGGTAGCAGTCACAGGTGTAATTATTACAGCATCAAGAATTCTGGATGGAGTAACAGATCCGCTGATCGCGTATTTTCTGGAACGTTTTGACAGCAAGAGATTTGGCAAGGTACGGTTCTCCATCATGGTAGGCTGGGCACTGATGGCGCTGGCGACGACACTGATGTGTAACCTGGGACCGGCACTTCATCTGACAGGAATCGCCGGAATCATTTATTTTATTGTATGTTATGCAATCTATATTATTGGATATACATTTGTGTCTATTGCGGGAGCAATCAATGCAAATATCCTGACCAACGATCCGAAACAGAGACCGACTCTGGCAGTATGGAATACTACTTATTCTTATCTGACACCGATGATCATGTCCATGGTATCCATGGCAGTGATCCTTCCGAAATTTGATAATATTCAGGGAACCCCGTATTTTGGTACTTTAAATATTGTTGTAATTGTGATCTCACTGGTATTTTATATTCTGGCATGCATCGGCATCGCACCCTATGATGTACCGGAGAGCTTTGAGAGTATCGGAAGCGTAGAGCAGGAGGATGCAAAGCCAAGTCTCCAGGATATGAAGGCTCTGATCAAAGAGAACAAGGAACTTCAGAGATACATTGTATCGGCTTCTTCTGATAAGCTGGCGCAGACCATCGGATCTGCAGCTGTTGTATCCACAATGCTCTATGGCATTATGCTGGGAAGTATGGCAATGGCAACGATCCTGTCCGCAGTATCCATGCTGCCGTCTATCCTGTTTGCCGTTATTGGAGCAAAAATAGCGGGAAAACGCGGTAGCCGTCATGTCATGATCCAGTGGACATGGGCATGTATCGTGATCAATCTGCTCTATGCAGTGTTCCTGCTCTTCGCTCCGACGAGTCAGGTCGGCGGACTGATGAACGGAGAAGTGACAGGAATGGCAATTGCTCTTGCAGCAGTGTTCATGGGACTGAACTTCGCCAACAGCTCTGTGAAAATGGTAGTATCCGTGGCAACGAACTCCCTGCGTATGGATATTGTGGACTATGAACTGGATCGTTCCGGCAGATACCTGCCTGCGACCGTATCTGCTACCTACAGCTTCATCGACAAAGTGATCTCTGCATTCGGAGCGACGATCGCAACTGCCTTTATCGGCATCATCGGTTATACGACCACGACACCCCAGCAGGGAGATCCACTGACCACCGGTGTCAAGCTGATCACGATCCTTTTGATGATCGGATTCCCCATCATCGGCTGGGTATGCACGCTTTGTGCAATGGATAACAGTGAACTGACCAGAGAGAAAATGGTAGAGGTACAGAAGAGTATTGCAGAGAAAAAAGCAGCGATTATTGAAAGCGGAGAGGCAAAATAATGAGAGTGACAACATCTTTTAATGATAACTGGACATTTGAAAAAGAAGGAAACAAAACGCAGGTGGCACTTCCACACACCTGGAATGCCATAGACGGGCAGACGGGACCTGCGATGTATTATCGTGGGGTGTGCAGCTACGAAAAAAAATTTAATACGCCAAAGCTACAGGCAGGACAGCAGTGCTATCTGGAGTTTAGGGGCGTGAATTCCTCCTGTGAAGTGATGCTGAACGGAGAAAAGGCTGCAGCACATGATGGCGGCTATTCTACCTTCCGCGTTAACATCACTGAGCTGTTAAAAGAGGAGAATGAACTTAAGGTTCTGGTGGATAACGGAGAAAATGACAGAGTATATCCCCAAAAAGCAGACTTTACCTTTTACGGTGGAATTTACCGTAACGTAAATCTGATCGTGACGGAGGAGAGCCATTTTGATCTGGACTATTACGGAGGATGCGGAGTATATGTAACTCCCGAAATACAGGGCGAAGATGCCGTGATCGAAGTGGTGACCTATTCTGTGGGAAATGCGGACGAGGTACAGATTGTGATCGACGGTGTGGGAGAGACATTCCTTACTGTGACAGAGGAAGACGGACGCAGAGTCGGAAGAGGCAGGATACAGATTGTAAAAGCCCACCGCTGGCAGGGACGAAAGGATCCTTATCTATATCATCTGACAGCAAATCTGCTTCAGAATGATACTGTTTTGGACAGTGTGGATACGAAATTCGGCGTGCGGGAATATGCATTTGATCCGGAAAAGGGATTTTTCTTAAACGGAGTAAGCTATCCGTTACACGGAGTGTCCAGACACCAGGACCGCGCAGGAGTTGGCAATGCGCTGACGAAGGAGATGCACGAGGGGGATGTGGAGCTGATCCTGTCCATGGGAGCCAATTCCATCCGCTGTGCACATTATCAGCACGATCAGTATTTTTATGATCTGTGCGATGAAAAAGGAATCGTTGTATGGGCGGAGATTCCCTATATTACCGTGCATATGCCGGGCGGCAGAGCAAATACTTTAAGTCAGATGAGAGAGCTGATCGTCCAGAACTACAATCATGCTTCGATTATCTGTTGGGCATTGTCCAATGAGATTACCCTGCAAGGTGTGACGGAGGATCTGCTGGAGAACCATAAATTATTGAATGACCTCGTACACCGCATGGATCCTCACAGAGTGTCTGCCATGGCAAATCTCTTCCTGCTGGAGACAGATTCTGCGATGGTATCGCTTCCCGATATCTGCGGATACAATCTGTACTATGGATGGTACGTGGGTGAAATGGAAGACAATGACCAGTGGTTTGATACCTTCCATAAGGAGCACCCTGGGATCCGGATCGGTCTGACCGAATATGGAGCGGATTCTGTGATAAGTTTACAGTCGCCGAAGCCGGAAAAGGGAGATTACACCGAAGAATATCAGGCGCTTTATCACGAACACATGCTGGAGATGTTCAGTACACGCCCATATATCTGGGGAACCTACTGCTGGAATATGTTTGAATTCGCAGCAGCTGGCAGAGATGAGGCAGGAGATCCCGGCAAAAACCACAAGGGACTGATTACCTTTGACCGTCGTCAGAAAAAGGATGCCTACTATATTTACAAGGCATGGTGGTCGGAAGACCCTTTCGTACATCTGTGCGGCAGCCGCTATCATGACCGTGTGGAAGAAGAGACAGAAATCAAGGTCTATTCCAACCAGCCTTCCGTGACACTCTGGATGGATGGAGAAATGGTGGGAACAAAAGAAGGTTCTCATATTTTCACCTGGAAAGTAAAAATCACAGGAACGCACAACATTAAGGTGACGAGCGGTGAACTTTCCGATGAGATGGAAATTGCAAAGTGCGACACCCCGAATCCGGCATATTTTGTCTCTGCGGAAAAGGTACGCAACTGGTTCGACGAACCGCAGGAAGAGGAGAAAGCGGGCGATGAGTTTTTCTCACTGGACGATACCTTAGGAGCAATCTCGGCAAATCCGGAAGGAAAGGCACTTATGGATCATATGATGGCAGCCATGACGGCAAAGACTGCCGGTGGTATGGGAAAAGGTGTAAAAATACCGAAGGCTATGATGACAATTGTCGCCAGACAACCGATGCGGAAACTGTTAAAGCAGGCAGGTATCGCCGAGGACAGTGAGCAGGCAGTGCAGCTTGCTGCAGCTCTTGGCAGAATCAGAAAGAAGAGGTAATATTACAAATGGCTAAGTTTGAAAAAGATTTTCTGCTGGGAGCGTCCACCGCTGCCCATCAGGTAGAAGGCAATAATATACATTCCGATTACTGGCTCATGGAACATATGGAGTATTCCCAGTTCGTAGAGCCCTCCGGGGATGCTGTGGATCATTACCACCGCTATGAGGAGGATATCCGCATGCTGGCAGAAGCGGGACTGAATGCCTACCGGTTCTCCATAGAATGGGCGAGAATAGAACCGGAGCAGGGGAAGTTTGATGCCAACGAGATCGAACATTATCGTAAGGTGATCGCATGCTGCAGAAAGTACGGCGTGGAACCCATCGTAACGCTGCATCATTTCACCTCCCCGGCATGGCTGATCCGGATGGGCGGCTGGGATAACGAAGAAGTAATTCCTCTTTTTGCCGCATATGCAAAGTATGTGACAGAGCAGTTAGGCGGAGAACTTAACTATATCTGTACGATCAATGAAGCCAATATGCGCCTGCAGATCCATGCACTGATGGAACGGTTCAAAAAGCAGATGATGGCGAAGATGGCTGCAGCAAAGAGCCTGGAAGCAGAGAAGAAACCTGAAGGTATGGAAGGGCAGGTACAGGTGGGACTGAATCTGAATGATCCCATGGAACGCATGAAATTAAATGCCATGGAAAATGTCAAAGTATTCGGAGACCCCCAGCCTCATACTTTTGTATCCGCAGCAGGTGAGAATGGTGATGAAATCGTCTGCAGGGCGCACAAGGCCGCAAAAGCTGCGATCAAGACAGTAAGACCAAAGATCAAAGTCGGTATTACGCTGTCTCTGCACGATATGCAGTGGATCGAAGGCGGCGAAGAAAAGGCGCAGAAGGAGTGGGAAGAAGAATTCACCCATTATATTCCTTATATTTTGGAGGATGACTTCCTCGGACTGCAGAACTATACCAGAACTACTTACGGACCGGACGGCATTGTTCCGGTTCCAGCGGGAACCCCTATGACCCAGATGGATTATGAGAACTATCCGGAAGCACTGGAGCACTGCATCCGCAGAGTTCATGAAGAACTGCCAGAGGTTCCGATCCTGGTTACCGAGAACGGTATTGCCACAGGCGATGATGCACAGCGGTGTACATTTATCGAGCAGGCGCTGGCAGGAATCGAGAGATGCATCGCAGATAGCATTCCCGTGATCGGATATTGCCATTGGTCACTGATCGATAACTTTGAGTGGCAGAAGGGATATGCCCTGACCTTTGGATTATGTGCGGTGGATCGCACGACACAGGAGCGATTCCCGAAAAAGAGCCTGAAGCTTTTGGGCAGCTACAGATAGGACAGAGAGCAGCCGGATCTCATAGGTAAGGCAGTTACCACAGAATGGAGAAGAACATGAAGACAGCAGTACAACAGATTATGCTAGGATCCGTTACAGGAACTAAAAAGGAGGCGCAAGCCACCCTGCAGGCGATCAAAGAGACCGGATATGACGGAATTGAACTGAACGGATTTATGATCCGCCCGACACCGTTTCTGGTCCGGATGCTGACCAAAGCAGCTGGGATGCCCACCGGAAAAGGTGGTAAACTGGACTGGAAAAACCTGGTGGAAGAGGCCGGGCTGTCCGTAGTCTCCGTACACGAGGATCTGGGTACCATAGAGAGGGATATCGATGCGGTCATTGCCGAAGCAAGGAATTTCGGTACAGATAAGATCGTGATCACCGGAATGTACCGTTTTGATTATTCCGATACAGAAGCGGTAAGCGGACTGTGCAGGAGACTGAACAGTGCCGGAGAAAAGCTGGCGGATGCCGGAATCTCGTTGCTTTATCACAACCATAACGTAGAGTTTCAGAACTATTATACGAAATGTGTTTATGGGCATATTGTGGAAGAGACGAAAGCGGATTTTGTTGGATTTGAACTGGATTCCTATTGGATCGCTGATGCGGGAGTGGATCCGCTGACTGTGATGCAGATGCTGGGAGACAGGATGAAATTATATCATATAACGGACAGAGGCAGCAGGCAGCAGGGAGCATCCATGACTCCGATCCTGAAACAGGACTGTGTGGAACTGGGATATGGAAATATGAACCTTGGGGCATACATAGAGCAGGCAAAGTCAGCAGCTGTGGATGCCATTGTTTTGGAAAGTCATAAGAACTGGATTGACAAGGATCCGGTCAGATCCTTGACCGTGTCATCGGAATTCCTTAATAAAAATGTGAGGTGAGCAATCAAATGAGAGCCATTCGTATCAAAACGGAACATTTATATAATCCCCTGGGAATCGATATAGCGCATCCTCGGATCGAGTGGAATTGTGAAGGCGGCAGCAGACAGACGGCTTATGAGATCACTGCCAGAACAGACGGGAAAATTGTCTGGGAGACCGGAAAGGTAAGCTCCGGTGAGATGAGCGTGAGATATGGTGCAAAACTGCACAGCCGCCAGTGTGTGGAGCTTACCATTACACTTTATGACGAGAACGGAATTGGCAAAGAACCGGTAACAGCCTGGTTTGAAATGGGATTTCTCGAAAAAGAATGCTGGCAGGCGAAATGGATCAATGTGGAAGAACAGAATCTGACACAGGTCAACACCAGACCGGTATCTTATGCGCGCCGGAGATTTAACGTAGATGGAACCGGGCAAGGCAGACTCTACATCACAGCACATGGCATCTATGTGGCATATCTGAACGGCAGGAGAGTCGGAGATGCAGTTCTGGCACCGGGTACCTCGGAATATACGAAGCGCCTGGAATATCAGACTTTAGATGTGACAGAATACCTGCAGGAGGGTGAGAATGAACTCCTGGTATGTCTGGGAGACGGCTGGTATCGCGGTAAGAGCGGAATGAACAATACCGGAGGAAATCTTTTTGGCGATGATCTGTCACTCCTGGCGCAGCTGGAGGTGGACGGCAGGGTTGTCTGTCTTACGGATGAGAACTGGGAAGCTTCTAATGAAGGGGCAATCCGTGCCAACGGACTGGACTTCGGCGAACGCGTGGATGCCACGGTGGGAGACGGACGGTTTCCAACAGAAGGATATCACAAAATCAGAACGGAAGACTTCGGATATGACACGCTGGTGTGCAGTAATAATGTTCCCATTAGAGAACATGAGAGTTTTCAGGGAAAATTGTTTATAACTCCGGCGGGAGAAAAAGTCATCGACTTCGGACAGAATATGGCAGGATATGTATCCTTTGAAACAGATGCGAAAGCGGGACAGAAGATCCGGCTGGTGCATGGAGAGACACTGGATGAGAGGGGAAATTTCACGATCGCCAATTTCCAACATGAAAGTATGGCGCCGGAGAAAATGATCTATCAGGAGATCGACTATGTATGCCATGAGGGACATAATATTTATTGTCCGCAGTTTGCCATCTTCGGATTCCAGTACATGCTGGTGGAGAGCGATATTCCCGTAGAGCAGATTCACTTTACCGCACATGCCGTATATTCGGATATGGAGCAGACCGGATTCTTCACCTGTGGTAATGCGGATGTGAATCAGCTGGTGAGCAACTCCATCTGGTCCATGAAAGGAAATTTTGCGGATATTCCCACAGACTGCCCTACCAGAGAAAGACAGGGCTGGACCGGGGATGCGGGAGCGTTCGTGGAAACGGGAGTCTATCTGATGGACTGCTATCCGGTATTGCGCAAATGGCTGAACGAGGTGCGGCTGGAACAGCTTCCGAATGGAAAAGTCCCCGGTGTGGCACCGAAGAACGAAGTGCCGGGAGCCTTTAAAAAGATGTCGGACGGATCTGCCGGATGGGCGGATGCCATCGGCATTGTACCGAATGCACTGGCGAAGACATACAACTGCACGGATATTCTGGAAGAGAATTACGATGCCCTGAAACGCTGGGTGGATTTTTCCGCAAAACGGGCGAAGAAGAGTCGGCTGAAAGCCAAGTTCAAATGGGACAAAAATAAAAAATATATTGTAGATACCGGATTCCACTGGGGAGAATGGCTGGAGCCGGGCGTTGATACGAAGACCGTACTGACGGAGACCATCATGAAAGGTGCACCGGAGGTACCGACGGCATATTTTGCCTACAGTGCGGAAAGCCTGGCGGAAGATGCCAGACTTCTCGGAAGAACAGAAGATGCCGGGAAATATCAGAGTCTGTCCGAGAAAATTAAGACTGCCTACCGGGCAAAATTCCTGCCGGAGGGAAGGATCACTTCAGATCGTCAGGCAGCCTATGTGCGGCCCATTGCCCTGGATGTTATCACGGAAGAGGAAAAGAAAACGGCAGCGCAGACACTGAATGAAATGGTCATTGCCAATGGGTATCATCTGAATACCGGATTCCTCTCTACCCCGTATCTGTGCCATGTGCTGACAGAATACGGCTATACAGATACAGCTTACCGGCTGCTATTGCAGGATACGGCACCGGGCTGGCTATATGCGGTGAAAAAGGGAGCAACAACGATCTGGGAGACCTGGGACGGTAAACAGGAAGACGGAACCGTGCACGATTCCCTGAATCATTATTCCTATGGAGCAATTACCGGATGGCTGTTCCGGGATGTGGCAGGTATCCGGCTGAACTTTGGCAGGATCGAGATTGCACCGCATCCTTCGGAGAAAATCGGACATGCGGAAGCAACGTATCTGTCACCACTTGGTGAAATCCGTTCCAACTGGTATTACCGGGATCATAAAATCTGCTATGATATTACAATTCCGTACAACTGTACCGCAACTATACGGCTTCCCGGCTGCAAAGCAGAAGAATGCCGCGGCACGATCCACAGAGAGGTGCTTGACGGGGCGGAAAGTACCACGTAAAATAAAACAAATGGTATGAAACAGAGGCCATTGCTGCAAAAACAGCAATGGCTTTTTTAAGAGCTGGGAGACGAATGGAATGAAAAAGCTGGTGCTATTCTGGATCTGTATTGTAGGACTGAGCATGACAGGATGCCGGGCAGGACAACAGGAAATAGAAAGAAACAATGCTGCAGAGAGTACGGTAGGGCAGCAGCCGGAAGAGCCGGTGCCGGAAGAAGCAACAGAGGCAGAACTACAGTCACGGGAACAGATTATGGAAGAATCCGTTGGATACACCAACTTACAGCAGATCACCCTGGATTCCACATGGGAATATGCAGATCATTCTAAAATAAATACCGGAGCCGCAGTACTCTACCCGGCACCGGAGGAATCCGGACGCAAAGGTATCGTCATCGGTGTCAATGCCGGACACGGGACGGCGGGCGGTGCGAAGGTGAAGACGCTGTGCCATCCGGACGGCTCGGCGAAGGTCACCGGCGGCAGTACGGCGGCGGGAGCAATGGAAGCTGCAGCAGTTTCCGGAGGCATGACGTTTCAGGACGGCACCCCGGAGCGGGAGGTGACATTACGTATGGCACAGATCCTGCGGGATAAGCTGCTTACCTCCGGTTATGATGTGCTGATGCTCAGGGACAGTGAGGATGTGCAGTTAGACAATGTGGCGCGGACTGTGATCTGCAACAATGTCGCGGACTGCCATATTGCACTACACTGGGACAGCGGAGACGGCAAAAATTATGACAAGGGATGCTTCTACATCTCGGTGCCGGAAGCACTGAAAACCATGGAGCCGGTGGCATCGCACTGGCAGCAGCACGATACCCTGGGAACGGATCTGGTGGAGGGACTGCGGGAGCAGGGAGCTATGATTTATGGAAAAGGAAATATGAGTATTGATCTGACACAGACTTCCTATAGTACGATCCCCTCTGTGGATATGGAACTGGGAAATGCGTATTCGGATCACAGCGATGAGGTATTGGAACAGTTAGCCACAGGGCTTCTTGCCGGAATCAATACTTACTTTGAACAGTAGGGACTTTGCAAAGAGTGTGAGGTATGCTATAATATTATTTCGGATTCGTCTGCCTCTGCACGGAGGCGGATGGACTTATGAGCGAAATACAGAATAGAAAATACAAGAAAGGCAGACCCTTTTGGTGGGTCTGAACGGTAAATAAATCATGAAGCTGGGTATCGTAGGTCTTCCCAACGTTGGAAAGAGTACACTTTTCAATTCCCTGACCAAGGCGGGAGCGGAATCCGCTAACTATCCTTTCTGCACCATCGACCCCAATGTGGGTGTGGTAACAGTTCCGGATGACAGATTAAAGGCACTGGGAGAGATGTATCATTCCAAGAAAGTGACCCCTGCTGTGATCGAATTCGTAGATATCGCAGGTCTGGTAAAGGGTGCTTCTAAAGGTGAAGGACTGGGCAACCAGTTCTTAAGCAACATCCGTGAGGTGGATGCCATCGTCCATGTGGTAAGATGCTTCGAGGATACGAATGTCATTCATGTAGACGGCAGTGTAAATCCTTTACGGGATATCGAGACCATTAATTTAGAGCTGATCTTCGCAGATCTGGAAGTACTTGAGAGAAGACTGTCCAAGGTAGTCAAGGCTGCCAGAATGGACAAGACCTATGCCAAGGAGCTGGCACTCTTAGAGCGTATCAAGGAGCATCTGGAAAGCGGTAAGATGGCGAAGAGCCTGGAAGTCACCGATGAGGATGAACTGGCTCTGATAAAGGAATACAATCTGCTGACCTACAAGCCCGTGATCTATGCGGCAAATGTATCCGAGGATGATCTGGCAGACGACGGCGCATCCAATGAGATGGTAGCGAAGGTGCGAGAGTTCGCTGCAAGTGAGAACAGCGAAGTATTCGTCATCTGCGCACAGATCGAGGAAGAGATCTCCGAACTGGATGATGACGAGAAGGCAATGTTCCTGGATGATCTGGGATTAACGGAATCCGGCCTGGAGAAGCTGATCAAGGCAAGCTATCATATCTTAGGTCTGATGAGCTTCTTAACCGCAGGAGAGGATGAGACCAGAGCATGGACCATCAAGATCGGTACCAAGGCGCCTCAGGCAGCCGGCAAGATCCACTCCGATTTCGAGAGAGGCTTCATCAAGGCGGAAGTTGTAAATTACAAGGATCTCTTAGAGCAGGGCTCTCTGGCAGCTGCCCGTGAGAAAGGTCTGGTCGGCATGGAAGGCAAGGACTATGTCGTACAGGACGGTGATGTGATCCTGTTCAGATTTAACGTCTGATATGCCGGATTCGAGAGCGCAAAGCGCGGAGAAGCCGGTTAATACTAAGAAAGGATATAAATATTATGATGAATGCAGGAGATATAGCATTTCCCCATTTAGGCATTTACCTGGAAAATGTTCCCAGAAGCTTTACCGTATTCGGTTTCGAGATCGCTTTTTACGGTCTGATCATCGGTATCGGTGTACTGGTGGGAATTCTGATGGCAGTGCACCAGGCAAAGGTGAGCGGAGAGAATCCGGATACTATTTGGGACTTCGCTATTTATGCCGTGATCTTTTCCGTGATCGGTGCCAGAATCTATTATGTGATCTTTGCCTGGGACTATTACAAGGATAATCTGCTCAGCATCTTCAATACCCGTAACGGTGGTATGGCGATCTACGGCGGTGTGATCGGAGCTTTTCTGACATTGTTTCTATATTGTAAGATCAAGAAGATCAAGCCTTTCCGGCTGGGAGATCTGTGTGTACCGGGATTGATCTTAGGACAGGCCATCGGGCGTTGGGGCAATTTCATGAACCGTGAAGTGTTCGGAGAATATACGGATAATTTCCTGGCAATGCGGCTTCCCATTGAAGCGGTGCGCAGCCGGGATATTTCCGGGAATGTGGCAGCACATATTGTGGAAGGCACCAATTACATTCAGGTACATCCCACATTCCTCTATGAGAGTCTGTGGAATCTGATGATTCTGATCATTATGCTGGTATACCGCAAGCACAAAAAGTTCGAGGGCGAGATCTGTCTGTTGTACTTCGGAGGCTATGGTCTTGGCAGATTCTGGATCGAAGGTATCCGGACAGATACCCTGTTTATTCCCGGAACGACCCTCGCTGTATCGCAGGTATTATCTCTGTGCATGGTGATCTTCGCGGTGGTGACGGACATTGTGGTACGTATGCACCTGAAAAAACAGCCGAAAGTGGAAAAAAATTAAAAATTTTTAAAAATTTATTAAGAATATCGAAATAAGAGCAAATACATAGATGTTGTGTTTGCTCTTATTTTTTTACCACATATAGTGGAAAAGAGCGCTCTTGTCGTAGGACAGGGCGTTTTTTTCGATTCCGCCGTCGAAAAAAGCTACTTGATTTCTCTTGTAAAATCCCTTAATTTAGTATAAAATCATAATAAAAGTGGGAGAAAGTGGAGGCAAGTGCCACAAAGTGGTAGATTTTTGGAAAAATGACCTCCTTTTTCGTGGCAGTCCCCTTTTGGATGAATGGTGGTGAGTGCGATGTTTATGAGCGAGTACAACCATACGTTAGATACGAAAGGCAGGTTGATCATTCCGGCGAAATTCCGAGAGACTTTGGGCGAGGAATTTGTGATTTCCAAGGGAATGGATGGCTGCTTATTTGTGTATGCAAACGATGACTGGAACGCTTTTGAACAGAAGCTGACCTCATTACCTCTGATCAATAAGGAAGCAAGACAATTTGCCCGTTTCTTCTTAGCCGGTGCGGCTACGGTGGAAGTGGACAAGCAGGGAAGAATCCTGTTGCCGGCACACTTGCGAGAATTCGCCGGACTGGAAAAAGATGTGGTGTTAGTCGGAGTCGGCAGCCGCGTGGAGATCTGGAGCAAGGATAAGTGGGAGACCATGAATTCCGATGCGGATATGGATGAGATCACCGGTGCCATGGAAGGACTGGGACTGACCATTTAAAAGAAGCAGGAAAGGATGACCGTCGTGGAATTTAATCATTATTCTGTGATGTTGCATGAGACCATCGAACAACTGAATATCAGACCGGACGGCATCTATGTGGACGGAACCTTAGGAGGCGGCGGACATGCATATGAAGTGTGCAGCCGCTTACAGAACGGACATTTCTACGGGATCGATCAGGATGACGCGGCGATCGCGGCGGCATCGGAGAGATTACGATGCTTTGGAGATAAAGTGACCGTGATCCGCAACAATTACGTGAATGCGGTGGAGGCACTCAGAGAATACGGAGTCACCGGTGTGGACGGCATCGTGCTGGATCTGGGAGTCTCTTCCTACCAGTTAGATACCGAGGACAGAGGGTTTTCTTACCGGTTTGATGCACCGCTTGACATGCGGATGGATCGCAGACAGACCCTGACAGCGAGAGACATTGTGAACAACTATTCCGAGATGGAGCTGTATCATATCATCCGGGACTACGGCGAAGATCCGTTTGCGAAAAACATTGCGAAACATATTGTAAAAAACAGGGCGGACAAGCCCATTGAGACTACCTTTGAATTAAACGAGATCATCAAAGCTGCAGTTCCGGCGAAGATGCGGCAGAACGGACATCCCTCCAAGCAGACATTCCAGGCGATCCGCATTGAGTGCAATCAGGAACTGGAAGTACTGAAAAAGGCATTGGACGAATTGATCGATCTGTTGCATCCCGGTGGGAGGTTCTGTATCATTACCTTCCATTCCCTGGAAGACCGGATCGTGAAAAATGCGTTCCGCAGGAATGAAAATCCCTGTACCTGTCCTCCGGAATTTCCGGTGTGTGTATGCGGTAAGGTCTCCAAGGGAAAGGTGATCACCAGAAAACCGATTCTGCCCGGTGCGGAAGAACTGGAAGTAAACAGCAGATCCAAGAGCGCGAAGTTACGCGTGTTTGAAAAGAAATAAAGAATTTTAAATATTCATCAGTGAAAGTGGGAATAAAGTATGGCACAGAGAAGAAGTAATACCCCATACATATATGATAATACAGCAAGAGACTTACAGATCCGCAGGCAGATGGAAGAACCCCGGAGACAGCTGTCTCACGAGACGAGAAAAAACAGAGAAAAAGCAAGACATATGAGCATCGGCTATGTGACTTTTCTGATGGTGGCACTGGTGGCATGTGCATTTTTTCTGGTGAACTATATTCAGATGCAGTCAGAACTGACTGCCAGGATCACGGAAGTATCCAGAATGGAGAGCGAGTTGAACTCTCTGAAGCTGGCAAATGATGAAGAATACAGTCGCATTACCAGTAATATCAACCTGGAAGAGATCAAGAGGATTGCCATCGGCGAACTGGGAATGACCTATGCAGCCGAGGGACAGGTAATCCCTTATGAGAGCAACAGCAATGACTACATGCGTCAGGCTGATAACAGTCAGAACTAAGCCCGGGAGGCCCGAAGTGTGAAAGAACAGAAACCTAAAAAATTTTCCGTAAAAATGCAGAAAAAGCTCCTGTGTCTTTATGCACTGATCATTTTGGCATTTATTCTTTTATCGGTGCGTCTTACATGGATCGTGAAAGCAGATGGTGCAGCTTACGAGAAACAGGTGCTGTCTCAGCAGAAATATGATTCCATAACATTACCTTTCCGGCGCGGCGATATTGTGGACGCCAAAGGAACCAAACTGGCGGTCAGCGAGAAAGTATATAATCTGGTCATCGATGCCAGGGTAATGCTGGATCGGGAGGATTATCTGGAACCCACCATGGAAGCATTGGGTGCAAATTTTCCGGATCTGGACATGACGGCAGTGCGGCAGTATGTAACGTCTCACCCCGAATCTTCCTGGTATGTGCCTCTTCGGAGGATGACTTATGACCAGATCAGCGGATTCCAGGCGGCAGCACTGGAGAACAGCAAGATCCGTGGTGTCTGGTTTGAAGAGGAATATAAGAGAGTCTATCCAAACGGTTCTCTGGCGGCAGATGTGATCGGATTTTCCAGAGCGGACAATGAAGGACAGTACGGTCTGGAAGAGTATTACAATGATGTTCTGAACGGAACCACCGGAAGAGAATACGGCTATCTGAATGACGATGCCAACCTGGAGCGTACGATCAAGCCGGCAGTGGACGGTAACACGATACACAGTACCATTGATGCCAATATTCAGGGCATTGTAGAGAAATACTTAAAGCAGTTTAACGAGGAGCATAAGGATGCGGTACATCCCGGTAACGGTGCGGAAAATGTGGGCTGCATCATCATGGAAGTCAATACCGGCAATATTTTGGCCATGGCCAGCTATCCTACCTATGACCTGAACGATACCAGGAATACGGACGCCCTTTTGGGATCCCGTAAGATCGAGATGGTGACCAATGCCAACGGTTACCAGGTACTGACGAAGACAGATACCTATTTTACCCAGGAAGATATCGATGCCCTGACAGATGAGCAGCTATTGGATAATCTGAACTACCTGTGGAAGAACTACTGTATCTCCACCACCTACGAGCCGGGATCCACGGCGAAGCCTTTTACTGTGGCAGCAGCATTGGAGAGCGGTGCCATCACCGGCAACGAGCACTATCAGTGTAACGGATCTCTGGAAGTCGGCGGACATACGATCAAATGCCACAGCTACCGTTCCGGCGGTGAAGGTGATGTATCGGTACAGGATTCCATTGCCTGGTCCTGCAACGTAGCGTTAATGAAGATTGCTGCCACCATGGGCAAAGAGGAATTTGCCAAATTCCAGCAGATCTTTAACTTTGGATTAAAGACCAACGTGGATCTGGCAGGAGAGGCGAGAACAGCAAGCCTGCTGTTTCCGGTGGACCAGATGGGAAGCGCTGATCTGGCGACCAACAGCTTTGGACAGAACTTTAATGTGACCATGATCCAGATGATCACCGGTTTCTGCTCTCTGATCAACGGCGGTTACTATTATGAGCCTCATATGGTGGATAAGATCACCAATACAAGCGGAGCAACGGTGGAGAACATTGAACCGAGAGTGTTACGACAGACCATCTCCGAGAGCACTTCGGCGAAGATCAGACAGTACTGTCGTGCTACCGTTATGGAAGAGGGTGGTGACCGCAGAACCGGTAGAACCGCAAGACCTGCAGGTTATGCCATCGGCGGAAAGACCGGTACCGCAGAGACTATTCCCCGTAAAAACGGTGAGTATGTTGTATCCTTTATGGGATATGCACCGGCGGATGATCCCCAGATCGCCATTTATGTAGTCGTGGACCGTGCCAATGCATCCCCTCAGGATGATGCAAAGTTTGCAACCGGTATTGTACGAAATGTTCTGACGGAAGTGCTGCCTTATCTGAATATCTTCATGACGGAGGAACTGTCTGAAAAGGAGATTCAGGAACTGGCGGAGAAACAGATCGAGATTACGAATCAGTATACCCAGACTCCCGAGAACGGAGATGACCAGAGCACCGGAGACAATCAGACTGGAGACAATCAGACCGGAGACGCTCAGACCGGAGATGATCAGACCGGAGATTCCCAGAGTGGTGACGGAACCGGTGATGATACGACGACGGTTACGGAGGACTGGAGAAATTATCCCAAAGATCCCGCTACCGGTTATCTGGTAAGTCCGATCGACGGCGGTCTGATCGATCCCATTACGGGAGCGGATGTCGGCGGGGACGATACCATGGGTGACAGTCCCATTAACAATAATCTGCTGAATCAGCAGAATGAATAAACAAAACATACGAATAGCCTCACAGCAGGAGCAATAAAATGTAAAAAGCTCTTGTTGTGAGGTTTTTTTATGGCGGATCAGCAAAATCGTTTTTTTCATCGCAAAAAGATCATGACCATTTTTTTCATATGTGCACTGGTGCTTATCGGATTGTTTATGAGACTTTTGTATCTGATGGTGTGGAGGGCGGATTATTATGAGGAAGCGGCGACGAGACTGCATGAGAGAGAACGCAGCATAAAGGCGGCAAGAGGCCGTATTTTGGACAGGAACGGAGTGGTACTGGCGGATAACAAGACGGTCTGTACCGTATCGGTGATTCATAATCAGATCACAGAACCGGAAAAGGTGATAGCCATGCTGGTAAAAGAGCTGGGAATTTCGGAGACGGAAGCGAGAAAACGTGTGGAAAAATATTCTTCCATGGAACGTGTCAAAAGCAATGTGGACAAGAGCATCGGTGACAGAATCCGGGAATATGATCTGGCGGGGGTGAAAGTGGATGAGGATTATAAGCGATACTATCCGTATGGGGACCTGGCCAGTAAAGTCCTGGGATTTACCGGAGGGGACAATCAGGGGATCATTGGACTGGAAGTGATCTATGAGGAAACACTGCAGGGAGAACCCGGTATGATTCTGACTGTGACGGATGCCAAAGGAATCGAGATAGACACAGCGGGGGAACGCCGGGTAGAGCCGGTGCCGGGATGGGATCTGCGAATCAGCATCGACCGTAACATCCAGGAGTATGCCGCGCAGCTGGCGGAACAGGCCTGCGCCACCAAAGAGGCGGACAGCGTCTACATCATTGCCATGGATCCGCGAAACGGAGAAATCCTGGCCATGGTCAATTATCCGGAATTTGACTTAAACGACCCTTACACGCTACCGGAACTGACTGAGTGGAAGGAGGACGGAAGCATTGCGGTGGTGGATTCGTCCACCCTGACTGCGGAACAGAAGCAGGAGAAGCTGAATGCCATGTGGCGCAACGGCTGCATCAACGATACCTACGAACCGGGTTCCACCTTCAAGATCATTACAGCCGCGGCGGGACTGGAGGAAAGGGTGGTCACCACGGAAAGTACCTTTTCCTGTCCGGGATTCATCATTGTGGACGACCGAAAGATCCGCTGCCATAAGATCGGCGGACATGGCACACAGACATTTGTGCAGTGTATGCAGAATAGTTGTAATCCGGCACTGATCTCCGTAGGACTGCGTCTCGGTGTAGACAATTATTACAAATATTTTGAGCAATTCGGACTGAAAAAAAGAACCGGAATCGATCTCCCCGGGGAAGCAGCAACGATCATGCATAAAAAAGAAGACATGGGAAATGTGGAGCTGGCGACGGTGGCTTTCGGGCAGTCTTTTCAGATCACGGCGATCCAGCTGCTGACAACGGCATCCTCCATCATTAACGGAGGCAACCGGATCACTCCTCACTTGGGCATGGAAGCCCTGAACCGGGATGGCGAAGTGGAACAGGTTTTTACTTATCCTGTGGAGACAGGAATCGTATCGGAAGAGACCAGCGCAACTATGCGTTATATCCTAGAGACAGTGGTGGCGGAGGGCTCTGGTAGAAACGGACAGGTGCAGGGCTTTCGGGTGGGTGGCAAGACGGCGACCAGTCAGACGCTGCCCAGAGGCAGCGGACGTTATATTTCTTCTTTTATCGGATTCGCGCCTGCCGATGATCCACAGGTGATTGCCATCGCCATTATCAACAATCCCCAGGGAGTCTATTATGGAGGACAGGTGGCAGCACCTATTATAAGGCAGCTGTATGAAAATATTTTGCCTTATTTGGGACTGGAGAAGACGGAGGATACTGTTGTCGAAAATCATTGAATGAAAAAGGTTCCGGCGGATGAAAATTTGACAAAATCCGCTGGGGACACCCCTTATAATAATTCTGAAGGAGGGGTGTGATGCATTATGAACTATATTTAGACAGTATGTTCCTCCTGAATCTCGGTATGAATCTGTTACTTCTGATCATGGTAGACCACAGCACCTGCCGCACTGCCACGTGGTACCGGCTGCTGTGTGGAGCGGGAATCGGAGCGGTCTGCTATCTGCTCCCTTTTTTATGGAAGGGAGCGGCTCTACTTAAACTGCTGCTCTGTATGCTGCCCGGAACATTGTTGATGCTTACAGTAACATTCCGAATCCGGAATTGGCGTTCGCTATGGAGTTATTTTAGAAAGCAGATGTATGATACTTTCCTGCTCGGAGGAATTCTGGTGGCTGTGCTGAGGGGAATCCCGGCCGGAATACAGTATGTACCGGGAATTGTGCTTGCACTGGGACTGGGGGCTCTGACAGTGCAGCTGCTATTGTGGAGATACCGAAGAGAAACGGAGCTTGGAACTCATTGTGAGGTAGTACTCCGGGGTACGGAACAGACATTGTGTATCGCGGCGATTGTGGATTCCGGCAATACTTTGACGGAACCTATGAGCGGAGCCCCCGTATCTGTATTGGATGTGGTGACATTTCAGACTTTGTGGCCGGAGGGGCTGCCGGATTTTCGGGTGATTCCTTACCACAGTGTCGGGAAAAAGAATGGAATTCTCTATGGATACAGGATTCCGCAGATGAAGATCCGGATCCATGGTGTGGAAAAAATATGCAGCGATGTGTGGCTGGCAGTAAGTGAAGAGGAAATCGCAGGAAGAGAGATTCCTATGCTGCTGCATCCGGCGCTGTTAAAAAAGACAGGAAAAGCAGGAAGGAGCAACTATGATCTTAAAGATAGCAATACCCGGGAAAATGCAATTCAAGATGATTCGCAGAGAACCGTTTCTGCGGCAGCGGAAAGGAGATATTCATTACATCGGAGGCGCAGAGGTCCTGCCACCGCCGCTTCCCACAGATCAGGAGAATCAGGTGATCGGAGATCTCGGAACGGAATATGAGGATGAGGCGAAAGCAATCCTCATCGAGCATAATCTGCGTCTCGTGGTCTACATAGCCAAAAAATTCGATAATACGGGTGTGGGAGTGGAGGATCTGATCTCCATCGGTACCATCGGACTGATCAAGTCCATCAACACCTTTAATCCGGAGAAAAATATCAAGCTGGCGACTTATGCTTCCCGATGCATTGAAAATGAGATATTGATGTATCTGCGGCGGAATAATAAGACGAAGATGGAAGTGTCCATCGATGAACCTTTAAATGTGGATTGGGACGGCAATGAACTTCTCCTGTCGGATATCCTGGGAACGGATGAGGATGTGATATACAGAGGGATAGAGAACGAAGTGGAGCGCAAGCTTTTAATGAATGCCGTAAGTAAGCTGTCGAACCGGGAGAAGACCATTGTACGGCTGCGGTTCGGACTGGGGACACCGGACGGACAGGAGATGACACAGAAGGAAGTGGCAAGCTTTCTTGGAATCTCCCAGTCCTATATTTCGAGGCTGGAAAAAAAGATCATGCGGCAGCTGAAAAAGGAGATCAGCCTGCATATTTGACTTTGCATTCGGGACGGATACATGATACTATAGAGATTACGGAGAGGAACTGTTCTCCGGGTTGTGAATGACAGATTTTAAGGACGAAGATACATGATACAGCGTGATGATATATTATCGATGGAATATTTAAAAAAGACGGAATTCACCGGATGCCATCAGGGGATGCGTTACCGCTTGGAACAGACACAGGCTCCGGAGGACCCCGAGGGCGGTAAAAAGCTTATGGTGACGGTATGGCCGGAGCCCTTTAATTATTTTAAGACCCCGGAGGAAAAAAAGAAAAGAGCATATTTTTCTTTTGACGAGGATGGCGTGGTGGATGCCGTCGGCTGGATGAATGACCGCTTATTCGAGGATAAGAAGATATGGGAGGAAGCACCTTCCCATTGGGATACCTATCAAATGTAAGGAAATAATAAGATGATGTTAAAATATATCATAAAGGATCTAAAGGAGACCCTGGCCTATCTTCCCTACGGGATCATGGCGGGTGCTGTTGTGGGACTGCTCCTGAACGGACTGAATGCCAGACGGGAGCGTAAGGGGAAGGATACTTTTCCCATGGCGGGACTCATGGCATTTTCTCTGTATCTGATGATCATTCTGGTGATCACTTTTTTCTCCAGAGAGGATGGCAGCCGGATCGGCATGGATCTGGAACTGTTCTCTACCTGGGGGACGAATGCGAGGAACCATTCGTATGTCGTGGAAAATGTATTGCTGTTTATTCCCTATGGATTTATCTGTCCCTGGGCATTTCCGTGGCTTCGGGGTTTTTTTAGGAATACCTTTGCGGCATTCGTGACCAGCTTCGGTGTGGAGACGATCCAGCTGATCACCGGCAGGGGATATTTTCAGGTGGACGATATCCTGACCAATGTGCTGGGGGCTGTGATCGGGTATGTGATTTTCTGGCTGCTGCATCATATGATACAGGGATTCCACAGACCTGATCTCAGGCGGTAAGATAGCCCCGCATAGCTTTCAATGCATTTTTTTCGAGACGGGAGACCTGGGCCTGGGAGATGCCGATCATGTCGGCAACCTCAGTCTGGGTCTTTCCTTCGAAAAAACGCAGAGAGATGATATGACGCTCTCTGTCGTTCAGACGTTTCATGGCTTCGCTGAGGGAGAGATGTTCTACCCACATCTCTTCCTTATTTTTTTTATCACTGATCTGGTCCATGACATAGAGGGTGTCGCCGCCGTCAGTGTAGACCGGCTCATAGAGACTCATGGGGTTCTGCATGGCATCTAAGGCATAGACGATGTCTTCCTTGGAGATACCCACCTCCGCGGCGATCTCTTCCACAGTGGGCTCCTTCAGATTTTTTCTCGTCAGTGTATCTCTGGCGTAGATTGCCTTATAGGCGGTATCCTTCAGGGAGCGTGATACACGAATGCTGTTGTTATCCCGTAAGAATCTGCGGATCTCCCCGATGATCATGGGAGTGGCAATAGGATGTGCTAATGCCGTATTTATCATACTTTTAAAACTGCATATTTTTTGGCTTGTCGCAAAAGTGTCGTATATGTGTCACTATATGCGACTTTTTTTATGACAAAATTTAAGCATAAGGAGGAATGACCTTATGGCAAAATTCAGATTTTCAGATGAAGCACTGGAACGTATTTTTAGTAAAGAACAGATGGGAAGTGTTCCGCTTAAATATCAATCAATCGTAGTACATGCCACAGAGGAAGTTATAGGAGAACTTGGTAATGCTTATGAATTTCAGCCCGTTGGGACTTTTGAACAAGCCGACATATCAGACACTTGATGAAGTGGAAATTGCGAAACAGATAGAATCAATGGAAGAAAAGGAGAATAGCCATGCCACAGCCTATTATGAATCCGAACTATTTCAATCCGCAGTATAGAACACCTATGTACGGACAGTTTATGCCACAACAGGAGCAATTCCAACCACAGCAGTTTATGCAACAGCCACAACAAAACGCAGTACAGATGTACGGTCGCATTGTTCCAACGCAGGAATGCATAGCACCGAATGAGGTTCCTATGGATGGCAATACGGCATTTTTCCCTAAACAGGATATGTCAGAGATCTATGCTAAATCCTGGGGAGCGGATGGAAAAATCTATACAAAGATCTACAAGCCTATTTTAGATGCAGACCCTAACAATTTACCGTCTGACACAGAAAAGGCAAAATTTGACCTATCAGACGAAGCCACAGCGGTATTTATGAAGCGGTTTGATGAACTGGAACAGAAAATTGAGCAGTTGAAATCTTCGCAATCACAAAGAAAAACTCCACAATCGCAAAGAAAGGATGATGCAGAATGAAAATGATGAATCCTATGCAGATGCTTAAAGGGATGGGGAATCCACAACAGTTTATACAAAATATGATGAGTAACAGCCAGATTATGTCTAACGACATGGTGAAAAACGCTTATGGAATGGCTCAAAAAGGTGATTTTCAAGGAGTGGAAAATCTTGCAAGGAACATATGCAAAACGCAAGGTATAAATCCTGATGATGTAATAAGACAGATAAAAAGTCAGTTTCCTTTTTAACAGCATATTAGAGGTTTGTGCACAAAACCCGGGAGACCTCTTTATGAATAAAATTATGGAGGTAATCTAATATGTTTGAAACAAACAACAGTCCTTTTACCATGCCTGTTATTCCGGCTGCCGGAAATGGCTACGGAAATAATGGTGCATTTGGTGACGGTGGATGGCTCTGGTTCATAGTCGTAATTTTTGCGATTTTTGGCGGTTGGGGCGGTAATGGATGGGGCGGTAATGGATCTAATTCCAGTTACTACACTGATTCTGCATTGCAAAGAGGGTTCGACACCCAGTCTATCATCGGTAAACTGGACGGAATCAACAACGGTCTGTGTGACGGATTCTACGCTGTAAACAACGGTATGCTTACCGGATTTAATGGCGTAAATACCAACATTTTACAGACTGGCTATGGTATCCAACAGGCTATCAATGCAGACACCGTAGCAGGAATGCAGAATGCTAACGCTTTACAGGCACAGTTAGCGCAGTGCTGCTGCGATACCCGTGAAGCTATTCAGGGCGTGAACTACAATATGGCAACGAATACTTGCGCATTGCAGAACACCATGAACAACAACACTCGTGACATTATCGACAGTCAAAATGCCGGTACGAGAGCAATCCTTGACTACTTATGCCAAGACAAGATTGCAACTCTGACCGCAGAGAATAACGATCTGCGCAGAGCAGCTTCACAGGATCGGCAGAATGCACTTCTCACTACTCAGATGGCGGCTCAGACACAGCAGATCATCAACACTGTGAAACCTGCACCTATTCCTGCATATCAGGTTCCCAACCCTAACGTATATTACGGGTGTGGTTGCAACACTGGTTGCGGATGCTAAAACTGCATATCGAGTAACTTAACCTTATGGTTATGTCTGCTATGCAGTATTACTTATAATCAAAGGGCAGACTATAATGTTTGCCCTTTTGCACATTGAAAACAGAATATTAAGTTGATGGATTTTTAAAGTCGTGGTACAATTTTCAAAAAAGAAAGGAGCGCCAAAATGGTTATTTTCAGACAACATAGAGGTGGATTAGCTGAATCCCTAGAAACGGCAAGGGAATTTGAAAACTTTGATGATATGAAAAAATACATATATCAAATTCACAAAGACTTTTGCCAAAAGATAGGAGCAACAAATGCACCATTTGAAATATCAGACATTGTAATTGACACTACTTCAAAAACAGAAGATGTGAGAACGAATTGGCACGATACAATGTATGTTTGTGTTAAACGATACGGAGACGAAGATTATATTGAAAAATACGGAACTCCGCAATGCATAGGAATGTGTGCTACAGACTACAAAAATAAATAATGGATTTTCAAACCATCAACTAATATTCAGTTGGTGGTTTTTTATTTTATGAAAGAGAGGTACTTATTATGGCTGAATATACAGCAGTAGCATTACAGACTGTGGCAGCAGGAGCAGACGTTGCCTTTAACGAAACTGCAGTGAATGGAAGTAACTGTATCACTCATAGAGAGGGATCCGGGATTGTGAAACTTAGAGGTATCACTAATCAGTGTCGTGCAAGATTCCTTGTAAGTTATTCCGGAAACATTCAGATTCCCACTGGTGGAACTGTTGAGGAAATTTCCCTTGCGCTGGCGGTAGACGGAGAACCTTTACAGTCTACAAGAATGATTGTAACTCCGGCAGCAGCAGAGAATTTACAGAATGTTAGTTCACAAGCATATATTGACGTTCCAAGATGCTGTTGTTCAACAGTTTCGGTAATGAATACATCAAGTCAGGCAGTAGAGGTTCAGAACTCTAATTTAATCGTTATTAGGCAGGCTTGACAAGTATTCTTTAATAAGTCTTTCCAGTATTGCTGATACAGGAAGGTGTTCTTTGATTGCTTGAATTTTAATCTTTTTCAGTAATTCGCTTTCCATTGTTGTTGTGAATTTGATTTTTGACATTTTAAAACCTCCTTTTTAAGTGTATTTTACCATAAATACGTATTGACGTAAAGTTATAAAATTGATATAATACACGTAAAATGGTATATACGTATAAAGGAGATTGGGAAATGGCTTTTAAGAAAGGAAATACACCATATAATTTTGATGATTTGACAGGAAAAATATTTAACCGCCTGACAGTTGTTGAAAGAGTATATAAGGAGAACACCAAAAAGACATATTGGAAATGTAAGTGTTCTTGTGGAAAAGAAACAATTGTTGAAAGCTCGAAAATCAAAGGTGGATACACCAAGAGTTGCGGATGCCTTAATGAAGAAAACAGAAAGAACCATATAGAAGAATTAACTACACATAAAATGAGCGGTACTAAATTATTTAAAATTTGGTGCTCTATGAGAAAAAGATGCGAAAACGAAAAAGAAACGGCATATATGTGGTATGGCGGCAGAGGCATTAAGGTATGTTCTGAATGGAAAGGTGAAAATGGATTTCAAAATTTTTATAACTGGTCTGTAAAGAATGGCTATAAAAATGGATTATCCATAGATAGAATAGATTTTAACGGAAACTATGAACCATCAAATTGCCGTTGGATTACGCAAAAAGAGCAATGCAACAATACAAGAAGAAACATTTACATTGATTACAATGGAGAGCGAAAAACATTAAGTGAGTTATGTGAAATCCACAATTTGAAATATGGAATTATGTACCATAGGGTTTGCAACTTAGAACTTCCTTTTGAAATTGCTATGAATTTAAGTGGATTTTGCAAAACGTATTACAACGGGAAAGAAGTAGATTTGAGACTAATATCAAGAGATAAAAAGATCGATTATAAAATTTTATTAAAAGAAATATTGGTAAACAAAAAAGATATAGAACAAGTTATATCAGAATATGGAGGTAAATAAATTGGATGTTAAAAGAATGCATGAAATGATTGAAAAACTTTCTGAATGCGCTAAAACGCAGTTTGACAAAGGAATTGACCATGTAGACACTTGCGAAATGGGAAAGGTCATCGACATGATGAAAGACTTATCCGAAGCAATGTACTACCGTGAGTTGACAAAAGCCATGCAGGAATATGACCCGGACGAAGTCATGGAAATGTTTGATCGTTACGGTGACGGTGGCAGACGTTTTTATGACCATTACCGCTATGCTGACGGCAGATTTGCACCTAAAGGTCGTGGAACCTACCGCAGAAGTTATGAAGAGCCACCATATTACCACATGACACCGGAAATGTATCACCGTGACATGGACAGAGACATGGGAAGAATGTACTACACTGAATCTTCTGCATCTACTGGTCCCATGCGTGATGCAAGAGAGGGCAGAAGCGGAATGAGCCGAAGAGCCTACATGGAAAATAAGGAACTGCACAAGGCTAACACTCCTGCGGATAAGGAAGCAAAAGTGCGTGACCTGAACACTTACATGACGGAGTTGGCAACGGATATGTCCGAAATCATCAACGATGCCACACCGGAAGAAAAGTCTGTCCTTAAAAGCAAGCTGTCTGCACTGGTAACAAAAATCGGATAACACACATAAGGGGCTTATTTAGCCCCTTTTATGTTGGAGGTGGTAAGATGTTCACGATAAATGGTATCGTTTGGAATTTAAGGCTTGTAGAGCCGCACAGCACTATGTTAATGCGTTCTGATAACACATATACGTTTGGAATGACAGACCGAAATACGCAGTGCATTTATATTTCTAACAGAATCAATGGCTCATTCTTTGACCGTGTTCTCTGCCATGAGTTGTGCCATGCGTTTGCATTTTCATACAACCTTACCATGCCGATTAAGGTAGAAGAGATTGTCGCAGACTTCCTAGCCACTTATGGAAGAAATGTATTTGCGTTGGCTGATGAAATTATCAAAGATTACATGAGAATGCTTGCTTAGTGATTTTATAAATGCTATAATTATAATTGTTCAGGTTATAATTTATACCAGCTGAACAGTAGCAATACTTTTCAGCAAAAGCGAATCAAACATGTATTTTTAAAAGAAGAGTGTCCTTGTCGTGGAGGGCATTCTTTTTTTGCACAAAAATAAGGACATTCCGTAGAATGCCCTTAAAATCCTATATTCTATTGTAATTTTAAGACTTCTTTATGACCGGTCCATATACTTGTTTCATATTCCAGTTCAATACTCTGTGCATCTTGTGGAACTACAAATGCAATTTTGTAAGAGGTATTTCTTCCGCTTGAAATATTCGCATTCAACGAAGAGTTTTCCACAACACTGTAATTTTGTTCGCAATCTGTATTGTCTGCGTAGCACTGGAAATCATAGATGCTTACATATTTATCATCTTTGCTGTTATTCTGATAGGAAACATCGATCATTATGTATTTCATTCCGTCTGCCGGAGTGTTCCAACCGTATTCATCCTCATAATCGGTGAAGTTAAGGTCAAAGTCATTTATTGTGACTTGTAAACCGTCTGCATCAAATGTGTAACCGGGAGAAATGACAGTATCTGACTTATTTATGATAGGCTCCGGTGCCTGTTCCTCTGTAGATTCTACAGAAACTTTTACTTCTGCAATAGGTATAGTAACATCGTCACCAGGTTTGTTACCTATGTTATAAACTATGACTGCAAGAACACACCATATAATGGCAAACCACGAACCAGTATGCAATTTATTCTTTTTATCACCAGTAGCAATGTCGATTATTGCAAGAATAACAGCAACTGGAATAGTAAATGCCAAAATAGAAAACACAGCCGCCAACGTACTTAATGTGCTCTGCTTTTTCTTAGGTGGCTTTTGATTGTTCTGAACTGTCTGATTTTTTTGCTGTTCCAAAATGTCAATATCAAATTTAGACATACAAGAATCACAATAACCTATTCTGTGATATACCGGCAATCCTTTTTCATCCGTAGCCACCTGTTCTGGAACAACTCTCATTTCTTTACCACATTTGTAGCAATTCATAATATTTCCCCCTATAGGTTTTATTAAAAATCTCATTTTTTGAGACTTTTTTCGTAAAAAATTTTAATGTGTTTCTTTTGATACCCCAGTAGGTCTGCATTTTCAACCGAAAATTTCGTTTTCAGAGGTTTTTAAAAGAAAAATTTTTCATCAAAATATAATGCAAAAAATTTCAATCCCCCCGGGGTAGCACTTTTCAAGCTGAAAAATCCGTTTTCAGAGATTTTTCGCAGATTTTTTCAGACAGATTCAAGGTGTGGAACATCTTCGCACTTTTGCGGTGCAAGTTCTTGGAACGGTCACCGTGTCGCAGCTTTTGCAAGGTCTCCAACAGCCGAAAGCATGGAATCATACGCAGACCGTAGCAGATCTGCAGATTCAGGAGACAGAACACCGGCGGCACTCTCCACCCTTATGACGGTTTCCAGCCGTTCCCCGGCATCAGATACGTTCTCCATGATGTCATATACATGACCGATTCCAACTTTTCGCATTTTGGCAAAATCCCCCTTGTAATATTTGATTGTACACCAAGACAGCGCAAGCCGTCAATATATCCGGGCGCAGGATCTGACCGGATCCGGTGGAAGAGTAACACAAGTAGACCGCAAGACGGCAACAAATCCAAAGGAACACGACAAAAAGACGGTTTCAAGCCGTCTTTTATCTGTTTTCAAGCTCAAAAATTGCCCACCGCAGGGCGGCGACTGTCTCCGTGTCGTGCTCTCGCTCTGCGCGTTCCAGTAGCTTATAAAGACGTTCGAGGTTCTTTTCCTTCATGTGCTTTTTTCTCCTTTCGTTTGAATATAAAACCGCCGCCGGTAGTGATCCGGCGGGCATCCTCTGCGGCGGCTGTCAAGGTTCAAAATCTATGATTCCTAAATAAAATTGATCTTTAAAGTTATTAAAAAAATGATCTTTTAAATCTGATAATTTTTTTTCTCCATTTTTTAACGATTCAAAATCACTCAACACCATTTCATCAGTATAATTTGCATATTTATTATAACTAATTGATATCCTAAATTTTTCCCCGGATTTTACCCATCCACAACGACCGGAATTTTTAGCAACTGGATATACACCTATTACATAACCGTATAAGTTCTTATAATCTTTTGTGTTTTTGTCGTGCCAATCCTCTAGTTGTATTTCCGTACCGTCAGGCATTGCCGAAATTTCTATAATTTTCATTTTCTCGTTCCTCCATATTTTCAATTTTTCCCGTTTCCGGGTAAAAGCAAGACCGGGACTTGATCCCGGTTGTAAGCCTGTCTTACTTGCTAAATTTAACAATATGATAAATTATATCAAAAGAATGGCTTAATGCTCTTGCCTGTGTGTCTAACCAATCCTCGGATCTGTTTGGTTTGTTCTCGCCGCCGCAAACCTTTTTTAACTCAGATGGGCAACAGAGACGTTCGGCAATGTCACAATCATAAATCAGAGAGCAGCCGCCCCAACTGTACTGTTTCCAGTCAGCGGCGCCATTCAGTAAAAGGATTTTTAACTCTGTTTTGTCCTGCGGAATCTCTTCAACTTCTAAAGCTTCTACAAGCTCATAAGCATAGATCTTTACACCTTTATTCCATGCGCTTCTTGCCTTGCTGTTGTTGATTGCTTCTAATAATTCATTCTTTCTCATATTGCTTTTACCTTTTCACCCGTGTTATAATTTGGGTGCCTTTCTTTTTGGGTGCCGCTCGGTGGATCTTGGTAGGATGCCGGGCGGCTTTTGTTTTCTGTTGTTAATGCTATTATATATTGAGTAATTGCATAAGTCAATATAAATTGAGTAATATGTTTTAAAATAGCATATTGCACAATTTTTTGATATATAAATTGAGTAATTTATACAAAAAGAATGTTATATATTGATAAATTAAATTGAGTATAATATAATAAGTAAAAGGAGGTGCACAAAATGGAACTATTGGAAGCAAAAAGAAAATTAGAACAGCGTTATAACAAGCAAAACGAATACAACAAATCTAAATATGATCGGGTGTCTGTTATGCTCCCAAATGGATATAGAGACCAGGTGAGAGCAGCAGCAGAAAAGGACGGTTTAAGCCTAAACGCTTATATATTAGATGCAATAAAAACAAAAATGGAAAATATTGAGTAATTTATAAAAATGTATTGACATAATAAATTGAGTAATGTATAATACAGTTACAAACAAACGAAAGGAGCGAACGACATGAACAATACAATCATCTTAAAACATTGTGAAATCAGATTGACAAGAGAAGAATTCAAGGGTTTCAAGAAAGGCAACACGATTTGCGGAGAGGATGAATACCCAGTAGAGGAACTGAAGCGTTGGAGCATTGAAGACCAACAGGAAGCTATCGAAGAGTTGAGCAAGTACCGCTGCAAATACACCGAAGACGGAAGCCTTTACAACATCGAAGAATACGCCCTTGAATATTGCGAATGCGACGAAGACGGAGAATTTATTCAAGGCAGCGATTACGATCTTGCCCCAGAGGAGAGTGAGGGAGAATGACAGGAACACCGGAGCAGATCACAGCAAAGAAAGCCGCCCGGATCCGCTCAAACGTCCGGCAGTTCTTCCGGTACTACCGGAAACAACTGGAAAACGTGGAATCCGAACGGCTGAAAGAATTTAACCGGGCAGAACTCCAAGCACTGGAAGCTGTGCAAGCGGAAACGCTCCAAGCACTGGACAGTATGACAGATGCAGAGCTATTGAACAGCAAAGCCGCATACAGTGACAGGGCACTAATTGACCGGATCACAGCGAGAGCGGAACGGATCAGAAGAACAAGTAAACAAATAGCATAAAAGAAAGGTTTAAAGGTGGAAATTATGAGAATTAACGGAATCGGAACGGTAAGAAAAGAAGAAGCAATGAAGATATTAACAAGAGATGGTCGGGAAGCTGTAAAAAGCGGAGAAATTACACCGGAAGAACTAGGACAGATGTATAAATTGGAGCAGATCAAGAAAGCTTCAAAAATAGGTCACTGCGGGGATACGTTCCGAGCGAATTATGACAGAATCCCGGAGGACCTGAAAGACCAGCTTACACCGGACCAGCTCGGCCGGCTTGTAGATGCCTTTTATAAGTGCTACGGAGAGGGAAAAAACGATAATAGAGATTAAACAGCAAGAGAGAGGATAAAACCTCTCTCTTTTTCTGCGTAATTACAAAAATTACAATTGTTTCAATCCTTTATCCTCCCGGAGTTGGCGGGAAGATCTTCCGGCATCCATCCACACCGAAAGACAAAACAGTTTTTTTGCTTTACAAGAAACATAATTATTTCAACCCTTGCCCGCTGGAATCGGTAGCGGGACCATCACAGCGACCATCTACGCTGTGAGACTGTTAAAAGCATACCACACAACACTTATATTGTCAAATATTTAAGCAGGTTGTTACACCTGCTTTTCTTGATCTATTTTCACTGTGTTATTTTAACGTGCTAAATTTTGTAGACAAATTGTAGACATTTTGTAGACGCAGATTAAATAAAAGGAGATTAGATAAAATAAAGGTTAGATAAGATAAAAGTAAATAAGTGCAGAAAGACAATGATATACCAAGTATATATAAATACTAGAGCCGACCAGCTCCCACCATACACCCATCTGCAAAAATCACCTGTCTGTCTGTCAAATAACCCCATTTATCAAATTTACACGGATGATATTTTTTAATCGCATGATTTTTATTTGATCAAGATCACCGGCAGACATACCACAACAACAAATCATCAAATGCGTAAAAGGTTGTTGTAGATTTATAAATAGCACTTATGGTATGATAAAAGCAGTTAGGGAGCCGACGTTAATACGGTGCGAGTGACAGCGGTGCAAATCCAACCCCCCTCTGGATATGCAGCCGCCCAGATTGCAACCAAGACCACCGGAGCCGACAGACCGGAAACGACAAGAAGTCACTAGCTTGTCACTTTTTTAGATTTATGTTTTTACCTGATCTGTGGAGGAGATCAAAAGACATAGGTTTATTAAGTGGTGCTTAGTGATTTTTTTATTGCAGATTTTCAGGAGGTGCAGAACATGGAAAAAATGGAAAATACAGAAACATCCCAGGTATATGAGAACGACATGGAATTATACCTCTCCCAGTTCTGCAAGGATCAGAAAATCGAGGATATCAGACAAGAGTCTCAGAGCGTCTGGAATGCTGCTCTTATGTATATTAAACGCCATGCATTTAATGAACCTGATTGTCTTAAATCTAAAGAGATGCACAATATAGATGGGTTTTTAGGTGGTCATAGTAATTATAATGCTTATGACTATAAGTTAATTAATTGTATATGTGATTATTATATATATATGTGTATGATGTATGACAAAGAAGTATCTGCAATAGGGTTTAGCTTATTAACAGGTATAGACAGATATACCATAGCTACTTGGAGAGATGAGGGGACTAAATCAAGTCCACTAAGTTCTGACATCGGCAAAAAGATATCGGATTTTCGCGAAGAGTCTTTAAGTGCAAAACTTGCCACAGCAAAGCGCAATCCTGTAGGGATCCTGGCAATACTAAATCGTCACTACGGCTGGAATCTTCCGGGAGTATCGAGAGAGCAGCAGAACCACAAGCAAGCCTTGACCGCTTCGGATCTGCCACAGTTAGGCGGCACAAATGGACAAAATACATCAATGTTGACCGATTCAGGAAAAGATGGAGAGGAAAACCCAAATGCGAATGAGTAGCAATAACTGCGGAAACATGCAGAAATATGGGATAGTTAAGGATGTATCAATAAAGACTGCGTGAAAGATTAGTTTAACGCATAGTTAAAAATCCATATAACACACCGGGGGAGGGGGTCTGACAGGATCAGCGAACAGACCCTACTTAGTCCCTCAAATTTCCTCAAAAATAAAAAAGACCAATTAAGGAGAATAGCCGTGATACCATTCATTCAAAAAGATAAGGCTATTACAAATGCTAGAAGATATTTTAAAAGATATGGATATCGTGTAGTTGGCAGTAAGACAACTAACGCCTATGTGTATGTAAAAGCTGTCAGCTATTTAAAAAATCCGGTTATTGGGAGAGTAAGTCTCAATACGGGCACAGTGGTAGCAATACTGAATGTAAATAGCTGCCCGGTAGAAATCACAGATGAAAAATACGATTAACAGGAGGAAACGCATGATTTTTTTACTCGTTATGCTATTTTGGATTTTATATACATTGCAGGCTCCTTGGTGGATGTATTTGCTATTGATCCTCCTGGGGATATGTGGAACTAAGGATTGAGGTTATAGCTTATGCAGATCTACGGAAAAGAGATTAAAGACGAATGTTCAAAATGCGGTGAAGTCCTACAATGCGAATTGTTTCTGCAAGGTCATGGGATTAAGAGAGACCGTGAGAACGTTACGGAAATGGTTAGCTGCCAGATGAAGCACCAAAAGAGCAGACTTGATAAAGAGCCTAAAAAAGATTTGCCAGTTAAGGAGAAATGCGAATTGCCACCGGAGATTAAAGAGATTTACACAGAGGTTTGGAAAATTCATAAAGAGTACGCTAATCCGAAAACGGATGATGACTGGTCGTATCTTATTCGGCAAGGCAATCTGCTGATTAAAATGCACAACAATAGCCAGTTTGCTAAAGCACTGGTAATGGCAATGATAGATGAAATTGAAGGAAGGAAGAAGAAAAAATGAAAATTTTTATTCCGTTTATTGATGGATTATTCAGAATGTTGTGTTCCATTTTTGCTTTTTCTATTGCAATGACGATGGCGGATATGTTTTGGCAGTGTAATGATATAAAAACCAGGTTCATTTATTTTATCTGTTTTATTATCAATGCGATTACGGTTTGGTTTATTTGGGAAAAGAAAATACTGAAATTACAGAATCTTATTGATAAAGGAGAAAAGAAATGATTGGATTAATGATTTTAAAAATAATGACAACGTTGGTATTGACAGTTTTAGCAATATCTGCTTTATGGTATGCTCCAAAACAGAAAACGGCATCAGACGGAGTAATTTTCTTCGCACTTGCAATGTTCCTTGCGTTTGGAATAACTTTCATGTGGGTATAGCCTATGTGGTTGCCGGAGATTGTGCGAATTATCCCATATCACATCGTTGAATGGGTTAAATTCATAAAGCCATTGTTATTGCCGAATATCCTGTGTTGTGTTGGCATTGGATATGTGTCGGAGAAATCAAGGCATCAAGAGTGTATGTAGCCTGTGTGTGGGAAACGAAAAATGGAAATATGCGTTCGACAGCACTAAGTTTTACAGAGTACCGTGCACAGGCGTGACAATTAAGCAATATAGAGTGTTTCACGAAAATACTCCGGGAGCAGATGGTCTCTCTCCCGGAGTTTAGGGCTATCGCCAAGCGGTAAGGCACAGCACTTTGACTGCTGCATCCCAGGTCCGAATCCTGGTAGTCCTGTTTCGCAGATGTTTTCTTCTTTCGGTCTTTGCCATCTGCGAATTGTCTTCCATACTTTTCCATTGGAGACACTCCTTTCACCTCATAGCGGAATGCTGTTAAGAGCCGTCGCAAGGCTCGTGAGGGTTTTCCACGTAACCGCTTGAAGCTTTGCAACCATATAGCGGTGAAAACTTTATCTGCGTCTATAAGACGATACCGTGATTGCAATAATCGGTAGGTAGCAGATAGGTGTGCCAGAAGTTAGGCTGTGGTTATACGGCACAGGTTTTGGGGAAATATGCATAGTGGCGATTGCAGCGGTCTGTAAAACCGTGACATTAGAAACACCGAAGGTTCGACTCCTTCTTTCCCCACGATGTCGGATCGCAACCGACTAGCAGGTAACTGGCGGATGCCCTGCAAAAATAAAAATAGCCATAAGTGTTGCGCTGTGTCAGCGCCTTAAATGTAGGCATACAGCTTATGGAAACGCACATTGGGATGTAGCGCAGTTGGCGAGAGCGGCTGTCTTATACACAGTATGTCATGGGTTCAAGTCCCATCATCCCAATAGGTGTTGTTGCAAGTACACTCCGAGTATGCTTATTACAGAAGCATAGGGGATAAATACACCGGTTAATGTTTATCTCATGGGAACTTGATAGAGCTGCTTGCGGCTGACTAAAAGATCCTTGGGCAGAGGAAAACCAAGTAAAAAACCTCCCCTTGCAGATATGGTGTAATGGTATCACAGTAGCTTGCTAAGCTATCCAGCAGAAATGCTGTCAAGGTTCGAGTCCTTGTATCTGCGCTAACTTACGACAGGGGTGAACCTCGCCGTAAGCGGTATAGAAAGTCCGCATGAGATTGTACAAAGTAGTGTCAAATGCAATTTCGGATATAGCAGTTTCACTACACTGCTATATTTGCCGTATGTCCGGGTGGTGAGGGAGCGGTCTTGAAAACCGTTGGCTGTAAAAGGCTTGCAGGTTCAAATCCTGTGTACGGCGTTTATCTTTATCTCCACTTAGTCTGGCACTACTGCAATAGTTCAGGTCGATGGGAGATGTATGGATAGTAGTTGCTCATTATCGGTCAACGAAAAACACTTCTGTGAGTAGAATTTGCAGATTCAAAAGCAGTCGAGCCTTGTTTGGGTCGGGTGGGTTCGACTCCCACGGCAACTATTCCCTGTCTAAAACGTAAGCCACATACGTTTAGCGAAAACTAAGCCTATGAAGTAGAGAACAGACAAGACTGTGAGATTGTGGATAGTCAGTGACAAGTAGGCGGTGCACATTTGGTTATGGCAAGCGCAAGCCATAAAAGGTTTTACGGTGCGATTCCCATGCATAGCTTCAGTGGAAGAGCGGCATCCGCATAGGATGTGTGTCGGCGGTTCGATTCCGTCTGCATGGGTTACGGAGGATATGAGGATGTTTAGAGACTGCTCTGCTTGCAAATACTGTTCTGTCGATTATTCTTTTGATGAAGAAACAGGGGACGAATATCCCATTTATGAGTGTACAAAAGGTAATGATACGGATTTAGATTTTGAATGTAAAGATTTTAAGAAATATAAACCGAGGAAGTACGTTGAAAAAGATACGGAATGTGATATCTGCCAAAACGCCCATTTTTGTTCAAGCTTATCTGGTACTGCTTTTGACTGTACAAATATGTTTGATAAACATAGTCACGTTTTATATAATCGTGACTACTGTTGTAAGATAAATGGTTCAAAATGGAACGATATATTAAAATTGCGAGAATCAGGACTGAAAGATTCTGAAATTATAGAAAAAATCAGCAATGAGAAATTAGAGGAAATGATTCGATACGTAAAAGAAAATGGTATTGAGTTGCCGGAACCAATAAAGGAGCAGTGCCGTAAAGCAGGATACGAGGTGTGAACATGTGTGAATTTTGTATGTATAAAAACAACAAACATATAATTTTTGGAAAAGAATTTGAAGTAAAAAAATGTGGACACAAAACAGATTTAACAAGTGCAGGAATCATGAGAAATAGAGATGATGAAATTCCCGGAATTGTAATTTATAAAAGGAATATAGCTGCTGGATACTTTGATATTACATTTTGTCCGATGTGTGGCAGAAAGTTGGTGGAGGAATGAAGCCATTAGAAGAAATATTTTTCAGAGCTTGCGTGAATGAGCAGAAAAGAAAATCACATTCAATCGATCGGGAATTAAGCATAAGAACTATTGGTAATATTTTTGAAAGGCTTGGATTTTCGTATAAGCAGTTAATGTATTATGTCAGCAAGTGGTCTGACAAGGGATTTTATAATTATGGAGTGACGCTTGACTTAGGCTGGTTTGAATTTGATAAGCTGACCGGAGAATATAAGCAGATTTATGATTATATGACAAGTACGGACGGATGGAAAAATGGAGAACTTGCAAATTATATTGTCAGTAATTCGTTTAATCGGGAAAGGATAACAAATTTTGCATTGAAAAAGCATCTTGGAATTGGAAAAGATGAGGACTTCTTCAATCCATACAAAGAGGGGTAACTAATGAAACATCAGAAAGAATGGCACACTTGCGATAGGTGCGGAGCAGAAATAGGGAAAATGCCGGATTTTTTAAATTATTTGATTCCGGTAAAAATGCCAGCACATTTTCGTATGGATTATTTCGACAAGACAGGTTATATAGCAAATGAACGCCTGTTGAGAAACAAAATGCTATTCGCAACTATTGTTGTAAGCCATGAACGTAAATCAAAGGAATATGACTTATGCCCTAAATGTCGGAAAGAGTTTGAGGAGTGGATGAAGAATGAAAGACACAATATTGTACATCAGTGATAGAGAAGAAAGAGTCGCAAGCTTTTTGAAAAATCTTTGTCTAAATTGCTGGAATGCAAAAAAAGAATATCTTTTGGATTTGAGACATGACATTTTGATAACAGATAAGGTTGATGTTGTTGGAAAATCATTTTATGGAAGTTATTTGGGGTGTGGATATTGGCATTGTTTATATTACTGCATCGATGAAACAATTGATAAAAACAGAATGACGGATAAAGATAATCAACAACTAATGGAAATACTGTTTCATGTTAGAGAAGGAGCAAAAGAAGTATCCGAAAAGGAAATATTATATATGCTTGATATGAAAGTAGGTGGATGAAAGATGAGTATGACAGCAGTAATTGAGAGCATAGAACGTGATGCGTTTCGACAGGTCACACCTAAAAACATCGGTAATATTGAAGATATAAAAATTGAATGCGCAACGCTGGGAGATGAACCGGTTATTATGGCTAATTCAAAGGAAGACGAGGAAACTTTGAAAAAATGTTTTTATGCAAAATTGTCCGAACATCGTTGTAGCAAGTGCAACCGTCTTTTAGGAAAATTCAACGGACAGGCTGAAATCAAATGCCCGAAATGCGGGGAAATCAATAGAATCGGAGTAGAACGATGAAATTTTGTTTCGGAGATATTGTTGTTGTAGAGGAAAATCAGATAGGTGTTGTGGTTAAAAGTTGGTGCAAATCACTCTTAGGAGCAGAAGAAAGTCATGATGTATATGTGAGAATGACAGGACAGATTGTAAATTACCCGGAATCAAAGATACAGAGGTATATGGTACGCCATAAATATCTTGATGAACAGGAAGTAGAGTGGAACAATAATGTCGTATATGGCAGATAAATATAGCATTTCAGAGCACCAGTCGTAGAGTGCCTACGCAGAGAGCCAAATTTCCAAAATTTTAGGGAAGGAGGCTTTTTTATATTGGCAAGTCAGAGCCTTATATTGGCAGTAAACAGCTATGACAATTACATACAGCGCAAGGGAATTGATGAACAGGTCATTGATGCGTACATAGATGCTTTGGAGGTTGCATTCCGGTCAGAACAAGATGCTCAATACGGATTGCAACAATCGGCAAAAGCAAAATCTTACATTGCACAATATGTCAAGGACAAGACTGGTGGAAGAGTTGCTGATTTGGAAGTATACGCAGGGGATAATGATACATCATATAAAATCTTAGATCAATTTTACAATGTTTTAATGTATGAATCATCATATCTAGTTGACAGCTTTTTTTATTACATTGAAGTTGATGAAAAAGACCCGTGGAGAAGATTTTATTTTCCAAGAAGAAACGTTTTGAAACCAGTAGTAGGAGCATATCAAGAAATTTACGATGGAAAACTGGATTTTCTATCAGTTTCTCAACCAAAACGTACAGGAAAGACAACCGGAGGATTGAGACTGGCACAAATGATGGGTGGAAGAGATCCAGACGGAAGCATTTTCGGTGTAGGAAAAGGTGAAGGACTGGTAAAGAGGTTCTACGGTGGTCTTTTACAAGGATTTGAGACTGAAAGTACTTATCAGCGGTTTTTAAGTGTTTTTCCGGAAGCTACAAAAATCAGCAAAGATGGATACAAAAGCGCAGAAAATCTATCAATAGACCTTAAAAGCAAAAATATTTTTCCAACATTTACTTGTAGACCCATTGACGGTGCAATCGTAGGTTGTACCGAAGCAAATGTGCTTGTCTATATTGATGACTGCGTAAAGAATCACGAGGAAGCAAGAAACCGTGATAGATTAGAGTTCCTGTGTGAAAAGGTCACAGATGACGTTTTAGGGCGTAGATTAGAGGGCACCCCCATTATTATCCAAGGAACAAAATACAGCCTGTATGACCCTATTACAGCGTTACAGACCAAGGCTGATGAACTAGGGTGGAGATGGAAAGAGGTTGCAATTCCGGCACTTGACCCTGTAACGGACGAAAGTAACTGGGAAATATACCGAAAGGACAAGCGAGGTCTTAGAAAAATATTCACTACGGACTATTACCGGAAAGAAAGAAAACTTGTTTCCGAAGAAACCTGGGCGGCAGAGTTCCAACAAGAGCCATACGAAGCAAAGGGAAGAATGTTCTCTGAAAGTGAGTTGAATTATTTTGAGGAACTTCCAGTTGACAGAGAGCCGGATGCAATCATGGCGGCTTGTGATAGTGCTGACAAGGGAGAAGATAGCTGCGCTATGCCAGTCGGATATGTGTACGGTAACGAGGTATATATCGTTGATGTAGTATTTGATAATGCAGGAACACAGTTCACAAAGCCTGAATGCGCAAATATGCTTATTAAGCACAATGTAAAGACTGTGACATTTGAGAGTAACAGTGCCGGAGAATACTTCGGTCGTGATGTAATGGAACTTGTAAAGGAACAGGGTGGAAGATGTAGCGCAAGGTTTAAGTTTAACTGTTCCAACAAAATTACGAGAATGGAAAATGCAAGGGATAATGTAATTCGTGATTATTATTTTCGTGATTTCAAGAAAATGGACAGGCAGAGCCAGTACTACAAATTCATGAAGGAATTAACCACTATGACACGTAGCGGAAAAGTAAAACACGATGATGCACCGGATAGCATTGCATTGTTTGAAAATGAAATGAGAGCAGGAACTATGGCAAAAGCAGAAGCAATTCAAAACCCATTCTCTTTTGGACGGAGGTATTGATATGACAACAAAAGAATATTTAGGGCAGATAAGCCGCCTTAATCGGATGATAAATAATAAACTCACGGAAATCGCACAGCTCAAAGATATGGCAGCAAGTATATCTGCTCCGCAAAGCGGTGAAAGAGTACAGACTACACCGAATTTTGACAAAATTGGGACAAGATATGCCAAAATTGATGAAATGGAACGGAAAATAGATGGCATGGTGGACGAACTTGTCGATAAAAAAGAGAAAATCATACAGCAGATAGACAGCATGGAAGATGAAAACACATACAATATTCTGTTCGCAAGGTACATAGAAAAGAAAACTTTTGAAGTGATCGCAACAGAAATGAAATATTCATGGAGACAGGTTGTCAGACTTCACGGAACCGCATTGAAACAGTTTGAAAAGAAATACGGAGAAGGGTATTTGAATGAACAATGTCATTGAATGTCATATATAAAAAATGGTAATGTTAAACTGACGAAAATATTTAAGATGCTTTCTAATCCTCCTAAAAGGCAAACAGCCGGGAATACCGTCTACGTTATGTGGGCGGTATTTTTGTGCGCAGAAAAGAGGTATTTATGATTTTTAACCAAAAAATTAGAGTGTACTGTCCGGGATGCGGACGGTTGGTCGGTGAATGCAGTTCAAAATCACACATTGACAAAACATATAAGTGCCGGAATTGCGATAAGATGGTTGTTTATCATACGGAGACCGGAGAACGTGAGATCAAGAAACTTCCACAGAGAGATCAGAGCAGCGGAATGACATTTATGTAGGTGGAAATATGAACACTATGAAATTTCAAGACCTTGTAAAAGGTTGTCACGGCAGAAAAATTGCATATACGGACGTGGAGCAGATAACCAAAGACAACATTGTAAAGGTTATTGGAGACTGCATAGGTGTTTTTTATTACAACAAGACAGTTATCAAGTATCTGTGGGAGTACTACAAAGGAGATCAGCCGGTACTATACCGGACAAAGTTGTCAAATGAGGACATCACTAACCGAGTAGTAGAGAACCATGCTTTTGAATGGGTGCAATTTAAGGTCGCTCAGACTTTTGGCGAGCCTATTCAGTTTGTTAGCAGAAAAGATGATGAAGCTGTAAATAAGGCAGTAGATGAACTGAATGATTACTTAGCTGATGCAAATAAACATGAGAAAGACATAAAAGCTGGTGAGTGGCAGTCGGCAACCGGAACATCATTCAAAGCTATTCAGATTGTGAATGGAGATGTGCCTATCCGTGTGGTTGCACCTAATCCTCTGAACACATTTGTCATTTACAACCGTAGTTCCGAAGAACCGATTTTAGCAGTCCAAGAATTAAAGGACGAAAACGGAGAATGGTATAAACTTTGCTACACAGAAACGCATGAATGCAAAGTAAAGAACAGTTCCATTATTGCTGATTCATGGAAGTTACATGGTTTTGGCGGCATTCCTATTGTGGAATTTCCAAACAACCATGAACGTTTATCTGATATTGAACTTGTTATAGACCTGCTGGATGCAATAAATAATACGCAGTCTAATAGAATGGACGGCATAGAGCAGTTTATCCAGGCATGGTACAAATTTGTAAACTGTGAAGTTGATGAAGAACAGTTCAAAAAAATGAAAATGAACCATGCGTTGGTTGTAAAGTCCATCAATAAAGACAATAAGTCTGATGTGGATGTCATGTCTCAGGAGCTTGACCAAACGCAGACACAGGTTTCCAAGGATGATTTAACAGACAGCGCACTTTCAATTTTGGGAATACCGAACAAGCAAGGAAACACTGGCGGTGATACGCAGGGTGCGGTCGAGCTGAGAAACGGGTGGGATTTCTCGAAATCAAGAGCAAGGCTTAAGGATCCGGTTGTTAAGACAGCAGAGAAGAGACTGGCCAAGGTTGCGCTGAATGTTATCCGCATTAAGAAAGAGGATCTGAAAATCACTCTTAGAGATTTTGATGTGCAGATCAACCACAGTCCGCAAGATAATATGTATACCAAGTCGCAGACATTACTGCAACTTCTGCAATGTGGTATTCATCCGCTTATTGCAATTAAAACGGTTGGACTTTGGGGAGATTGCGAAAAGACTTTCAACCTTTCCAAGCCCTACCTTGATGCTCTGTGGAAAACCGCTGACATTATCAACATGGAAGAGCAGATGGCAAAAGCACAAGAAATTGTAAAACAAATGCAAAATAAGACAGTTGCCTAGAAATAGGTAGCTGTTTTTATTTTATAAAAATTCGCAAAGCCGTGAGCGTACAAATCGGCAATGTCACTCGGTGTCGTTGCACCGTAAAAAAACGTAGGACATAACGGAGGTAATTTATGAAGAGAGAAGATTTAACTGCAATGGGATTAACTGAGGAACAGATTGAAAAGGTTATTGCCGAAAACGGCAAGGATGTTCAGGCAGCAAACGCAAAAGCAAACAAAAACAGTGAAGAGTTGACAAGACTTCGTGAGTTGGAAAAGGAATACACAGCCATGAAAGATAAGGATTTATCCGATTCGGAAAGACTGCAAAAAGACCTTGATTCTGCAAATGCAAAAATCGCAGAACTTGAAAAGACACAAGCTATTGCGAATCAGAGAAGCAATGCGGCATCCAAGTTTAACATTTCTGCTGAACAGGCATCACAGGTTATCAAAGATGACGGCAGTTTTGACTACGAAGTACTCGGAAAAATTATCTCTGATAAAGAGACTGCTGCGGCACAGGCTAAAGAGCAGGAAATCGCAAACGGAACCACAAATCCGGGCGGTGGTAGTGCTGGCGGTTCTGAAAGTAAAACTGCGGATGTTGAGAATGCGGAAAAAATTACATTCGGAAATGCATCTGCAAGCGAAGAAGCAAAAAACCATTATGTTTTATAGGAGGTAAAAAGAATGGGTAAGCCTATTACTAGAGACTTTACACAAAGTAAAGGTATTTTGAAGTTTTTCCCTTATGAGGGAGCAGCCTGCATCGTAGAACAGAGCGGTGTGAGTGCAGGAACTGACGGAAGAAAAGTTGTGCCTGCAGGTACACCGTATCCGTCTAATGACAACAAGTGCGTAGGTTATCTGCTGGAAGATGTAGATGTAACTATGGGTGATGCACCTGGCACTTATGTATACCAAGGAACTATTGATTGGGAGAAGGTAAAGTCCTTAGCCATCGCAGATGCGGCAAGAAAAGTAACACCGAGAGTAACTTTTTACGGTGCTGAACCTATTGTAGAAGCGTAAATAACAGGAGGTATTAACTATGGCATTACCATTAAGCGAAGCATTTACAGCGAGAAGTCTCGGTGTAATGTGGAATAACTATGAAAAAACTTTAGGTTCTGCGCCTTACCTTGGCAGACAGAAGTTTGGAACAAGAAAGCAGGATAGTCTCGACCTTAGATTCATTAAGGGAAAGAGCGGTCTTCCTGTTTCTCTGAAAGCATCTAATTTTGATGCACAGGCAGAGTTAAGAGATGTTGGAGGATTCTCCGACATTCAAAAGAAAATGCCTTTTTACCGTGAATCCTACATGGTAACTGAAAAGGAAGAGCAGGAATACGCAAATTACCAGAATGCAGAGAATGCTTCACTTGCAAATGATGTTCTTCGTGAAATCAGTAAAAAACCTATGATGCTGATTGAAGGAGCAAGAGTTGTTCCGGAGAGACAAATCTGGCAGTTGCTTGCACCGGCAGACGGCATTCCCCGTGTACAAGTCACTATCGGTGGTAAGAGTTTTTATGTTGATTACACTTCCGATGCAGGAGTTGAACATAAGAAAGACCATTTCGTAGAAATTTCCGGAGAGAGTGATAAGTGGAACGTTCCGGCAACCGCAACACCGCTGGATGATCTGATTGAAACCAGAAGAAACTTCGCAAAGAAGACTGGTTATTCCCTGACAAGATTTACCATGAACACCGAGACGTGGGAAATGGTTCTGAAAGCAGAGGACACCAAGAAGCAGGTTCTCGGAATCACTGCTTACAATGGTGGAATCCGTTTACAACAGTCTCAGGTTACTGAATATCTGCGTGGATACGGAATTGAGATCGAGGTGTATGACAAGTTGTACATTGATCCGGCAGACGGACAGACAAAGTATTTTGTGCCTACTGGTGTTGTATCTGCTCAGAGCGGCGGTGTATATCTTGGTGATTATGTCTTTGGCAGAACTCCGGAAGAGAGAAGCGGAAGTATTACTGATGGAAACCTGTCTATTGTTGAGACTGGTATTTCCGTGTACACATACGCTACTAATCATCCTATCAATACTCATTGCGTAGTATCCATGATTGGTCTGCCTACGTTTGAAGGAATGGACAGTGTGGTAGTAATGAAAGTTGCGTAGGAGGTCTGATATGATCGCAAGATATATGACCAAAATTGGCGGCAAGTGGTTTTCTCCGGGAAATGAAATCCCGGAGGAAACTGTCATAGAAGTAAAAAATGAAATCCTGAAAGAAATCGCATACACTAAGACGGAAATCAACCGTATGTCTACGGCAGACTTGCAGAAGTTAGCCGCAGAACACGGTGTTGCCGATGCGGAAGAAATCAGCGGTGCGGAACTGAAAAAGATTCTGATTGAAAAGTTTGGATTGTAGAGGTAAATCATGGCAGATTACACAACCTTAGAGCAAGTAAAAATCAGATTGAAACAATTTCATATTGATAGCGAAACCTCTGAGGTTGTGTTTGATGACCTTGAAGATAACCCTTTGATTGAGCAACTTATCAGTCAAGCGAAAGCTGACATTGTGGCAAAGAGAATGTACCCGGACAGCTACACGGATGAAAAGATTGCAGAGGACTTGAAGCGGTTTGAGAGCGTGATTGTGAACGTGGTTGTGTATGACCATTCACAGGCTGGAGAAAACTTCATGGCAAATTACTCTGAAAACGGTGTGTCGAGAACATGGAGAGACCGTGACAGTCTGTTTGTAGGTGTATTCCCATTTGCCAAAGTGCTGTAAAAGAAGATTGTGCGTGACCATTTTGCTGATGTCGGCAATATGGTTGCAGGCGGCACACTTTAAGGGTGGTGGGCGGTGTGCCAACAATAAGTAACAGGAGATATGAAATGAAAGATTTTTTATTACAGACATACACTATTGTATTGCCTATTTTATTAGGATATATTGTCTGGCTCCTTAAACAACAAAAGAAGGACAGAGATGCAAACAGTAAGGGAACAATGCTTCTTTTGCGTGTTCAACTTATTGAGTATCACGATAAGTACATGAAGTTGGGAGAAATTCCCAGTTATGCGTATGAGAATTTTGTGGAGATGTACAATGCGTATCATGCGTTAGGTGGAAATGGAATGGCTACCAAAATGTACGAGGAAATCAAAGAAATCAGATTGAAGAATGGAGGTAAAGAATAATGGATTTTTCACAAGTAGGAACTTGCGTTGCAATCGTTGTTATCTGCTATCTTGCTGGTATTGGAGCAAAGCTTATTCCGGTTATTAAGGATAATTACATTCCGGTTGTTGTCGGCATTGTCGGTGGCATTCTCGGAGTGGTAGGAATGTATGTGATTCCCGACTTTCCGGCAAATGATGTTCTGAATGCTATTGCGGTCGGCATTGTTTCCGGTTTGGCAAGCACCGGGGTAAATCAGATTTACAAACAGGTGAAGAAAGATGCTTGAAGCAAATAAGCAAAAAATGAAGTATTCCAAACAGGGTGAGAAAGTCACAATCTACGACCGTGACGAAAATGGAAACATTAAGTACATCGAGGTTGATGGTGAAAAGATTCCAGTAGTTTTGAGAGAAGCTATCGGATTTTCTGACCCTGTTCTTTTTTCTGCCAATATCAGCAACAAGTTGTCAGAAGTACTGGTAAAGGAATTTGGTATTGATGATTCCAGTTCCTATTGTCAAATTGTTACCGATAAGGGATATTTGCCGATTAAGGCAGGAGACATTGTTTGGAAGAAATCTGATGTGGGGCGAGATATTGATGGGCTGGTTGACGATAAGACAGCGGACTATGTTGTAAAAGGTGTAGCTGACGAAGGACTTACCGTTGACTTGTTTTTGCTTCAAAAGACGGTAAAGTAATATGGGAAAAGCGATTGAACTAAATCTATTCAGTGACAAGTCCATACAAAACGCTATTAAGGCTCTTAAAGACTACGAAAACAGCTTGACCTATAAATGTAGGCTACTGGCTGAAACTTTGGCAGAAAACGGTGTAGAGATTGCTAGAGTGCAGATTGCTGACCTTGATGCTATATTTACGTCGGAACTTTTGCAAAGCATTCATGCGGAATACGTTGGCTCCGTAAAAGGTGGCGGTGTTTGGGCGGTGGTTGCAGGTACAGACCATGCGGCTTTCGTGGAGTTTGGTACTGGTGTTGTTGGAAAGCAGTCGCCATATCCATATCAACTACCGGAAGGTGTTGACTGGCAGTATGCAAGCGGAAAAACCATAAGGCAACTTGCGGATGGAAGATATGGATGGTTTTATCCTGCGGATGACGGTAAATGGTATTTTACAGAAGGTATGCCGTCAAGACCATTTATGTACCTGACTGCAATAGAAATTCGTGAAATTGTATTACAGACAGCAAAGGTGGTGTTTGGAAATGGCGGTTAATGAATATCAATGGGTATCAGATTTCAAAGTCAAGATTGCATCATACTTGAAAATGAAAATACCGCAGAGCCATCCTAAAGCGTATGTAACGGACAAGAGCAAAGATTTGTCAGAACCCACATTCCCCACAGTTTACTTTCATGCTATGCCGTTCACAGAGACAGGACAAGACCTTGAAGGACGGTCTATCAATGGAATCACAGCATCGTACCAGGTGGATGTGATAACCAACAAAAGTCAGGAAGAAGCTGAAGCTATCATGGCTACGGTTGCCGGACTTTTCAAACGTTTGCGATTTCAGATAACTTCCATGCCGGAGTTTAGCAATACTTCGCAGAAAACATACAGAAGCACAGCACGGTTCAGAAGAAACGTAGATGCTGATGATATATTGTAACTATTAACAGAGCCTAATGGCTCTATTTTTTATGCAAATTTGGAGGTAAATATGGCTACTGGTTTAAAATCAAGAATTGCCTATAAAGAGCCTAGTTCTAGTGCCGCTGCTGGTGAATACTGGGCAGGAACGTACAAATTGCTTATGAGAGCAAAAAGTATTCCTTCACCGTTCGGAAGTCAGAACATGGTGGATACTTCTACACTGGAAGATTTGGTCGAAACACAGGAAATGGGTCGTAGAGCAGCTAACAGTATGGAAGTGCAAGGGGCATTTGAGAAAAAGTACAAGGATGAAATGGTGACAAACGAGGGAAAGAAACTCGATTTCATCATCCTGTATGGAACTGACGGAAAAGGCTCAGAGGGTATTTGCGCATTTATCGGTCAGGAAAGTTTTGCACCGGACGAAGCGACAGACGATCATCTGACTGGAACTGCTACGATTGCACAAGCTACTGTGCCGAAGTGGATTGAAGATAATTACACTGTTGCAGTAACAGAGGATGAAAACGGTTATCCCACAGCAATTACACTGACAAAAAAATAGAAAGTCAGTCAGAAACAAATAGCACTGCCGTGGCTGACTTTGACGAAACGGTAGACGAACCATTGATTTAAGCAAAAGAGAGCCGTCTTCGGGCGGCTCCTTTCCAACAAAATGTTGGGGAAAGGATATGTTTTTATGAAGAAGATTTTAGTTAATGATGTTGAATATACTTTAGAGTTTGGATTCGGTGCTGTGGAGTGCAAGGATTTGATTCAAAAGATGTTTCTTATGCTTTCCGGTGGCTATGTAGCTAAAAAAGCAAAAAACGTACAGAATCCCACACCAGAAGAAATTGTAGATGGTAGCGGATATATGCTTGCAGAATTTCCTCATGTATGCAAAACGGCTTTTTATGCTGGTATTATCGAAAACCATGAAGATATTACACCGGATGAATCCAATGCTTTAATGAAAGAATACATGAAAGCAAACGGTCTGTCTTTTGTGAAGCTGTATGGAGAACTGACAGACTGTATGAAAGAAGACGGTTTTTTCGAGCTGTCGGGTCTGACGGAAATGATGACGCAGACCAAGGAAGAGATGGAGAAAGAGGACAGCAAGGTAACGAAAATGCCGCAGGATCACAAGAAGAAATCGACTGGCACAAAATAATATGGGAAGAATATTTTCCATTTGCTTTTTCCATGGGAATTTCGATAGAAGAGTTCAAACATCTGAATCCTAAAAAATTAGAGTGGTGTTACAAAGGATATAAACTCAAAAAAGAGGAAGAAGATAGGAATTCATGGCAACGGTGGGGAGATTATGGAATATCTGCATTAATCTTTGCAATAGACCATTGCTTAAATGGAGACAAAGCAAGAACTACTTATGTTGAAAAGCCTATTTCAGAAAAGATAGCACATGATAATGAGCCTAAATATAAGGAATCTAATGAAGAAATTGCAATATGGGAAATGAAACAGCGAATTAAAGCATTAAGAGAACAAGGATTACCGGAAAGTCCGGATTAAGGAGAAACAAGCATGAGTTTAACAGGAATTGATGTGTCCTCATATCAGGGGACGATTAACTGGTGGGCGGTAAAACAGAACGGAATTGATTTCGCTATTCTGAAAGTCATCCGTAAGGATTTGAACCCGGACAAAAAGTTTGAAGAGAACTGGAAAGGTTGTAAAGAGCACAATGTCCATGTGCACGGAGTATATGAATACGGATATATTACAACGGTTGCAAAATCACGATCTGATGCAAGAAAAGTGCTTACTATTCTTAATGGCAGAAAAGTGACAGTATATCTTGATGTTGAAGATGCCGTTATGAAAGGTCTTGGCAAAAATATTATTTCCATTATCAATGCTTACGGCAAGGTTATCACAGACGCAGGATTGCCATTCGGTGTATACACCGGGGAAAGTTTTTACAAGACATACATTAAACCTTATGGTGGTGTAAGCTATCCCATGTGGATTGCACGGTACGGCAAGAATAACGGCAAGTGTGATGTGAAATATCAACCGCAAGTACCTAACATGGTAGGCTGGCAGTATACTTCTAAAGGTCGTGTAGGCGGCATTGTAGGAAACGTGGACATGAATGTATGGTACAAGGAATTAGAAGCCGTACAGGGCACTACGGAAGCGTACAGCAACCCTTACACTGAACCTACAAGACTGTTAAAGAAAACAGTTCCTTGCATGAGAGGTGATGATGTGCGGTGGTTACAATTCGCACTCATTCATCATGGCTGTTTATCTGCGGCGAATGCAAAAGGAAAGAGCAACATTGACGGAATTTTAGGTAAAGACACAGCAACGGCAATCGGAGTATTCCAAAAGAAAGTCGGAATCAAGGTTGATTACAAGTGCGGTGCGGTTACGAGAGAATATCTTAAAAAATAATTTTAGGAACGGTAGGTGTCACAGCTTACCGTTCTTTTTATGTGTAAAGGCGGTGCGGTATGGCAGATATTGATTCTTTGCAGATTAAAATAAAAGCGGATGCAACTAGCGCAAGTAACGCACTGGATAAGTTGGCAAATAGCCTTACAAATTTTCAGAAAAGCTTGTCTATTGATACGTCCAAACTGACAAGCATTTCCAACAGCATACAAAGTATCGCAAATGCCGCAAATTCCATGAACACAAGCGGTATTAAGAACATATCCACACTGACAAATTCCATTAACAGAATGGGGAAAATAGATACAAGTGGATTAAGCAAAGTTTCTTCTGCACTGAAGACTTTTTCTGCTGATATGGCAGGAACAAAAGTAGATGGAATAGGGGATATTGCAAGCATTGCATCGTCTATTTCAAAACTTGGCGGTGTGGCATCCGGCAGAGCAATTACAAACATTCCTTTACTGGCGAAGAATTTAAAGCAATTATTCACCACTCTGTCTACTACACCGAACGTAAGTGAGAACATTATCCGCATGACAAACGCACTGGCAGGACTGGCATCTACTGGTGCGGCATCAGGTCGGGCTGCAAACTCTTTAGGCAGAAATCTGAACACTTATACGGCAAGTGCAAAAAGAGCCACGAAGAGCACATTCAGCCTTGCAGCGGCTTTCGGAAAATTCTACGCAACGTATTTCCTTGTTATCCGTGGAATTAAAAGCCTGTGGAAATCCATAGAGGGAACTACGGACTATATCGAAGCATTTAACTACTACACAGTAGCATTTAACAAAGTAGGCAAGGAATGGGGCAAGGATTTTGAAAAATTCGGTTACGACAACGCAGAGGATTATGCGCAGAGTTTCGGAAACCGTGTAAATGAACTGCTTGGTAAAATGTCCGGACTGAAAGTAGATGTAGACGGTGGATTGATTTCTGAAAGCGGAATGAAGAACCTGGGACTGAATTTACAGGAGATTACGCAGTACGCTTCGCAACTTGCATCTATTACTAACTCTTTAGGGCAGACAGGAGAAGTCACCACGGCAATTTCAAAGTCCATGACAATGCTTGCCGGTGATATTTCATCTCTGTTTAACGTTGACTTTAGTACAGTTGCGACTAATTTGCAGTCTGGCTTAATTGGTCAGTCAAGAGCACTGTATAAATATGGTATTGATATCACGAATGCCACACTGCAGACCTATGCTTACAAATACGGAATTGAAAAAGCTGTATCTGAAATGTCACAGGCAGAGAAACAGCAGTTGCGTCTACTGGCAATCTTAGACCAGTCCAAGGTGTCATGGGGAGATTTGGCAAATACAATCAATTCTCCAAGTAACATGATCCGTCAGTTTACCAACAACGTAAAAGAAGCCGGTATGGTTTTAGGACAGTTGTTTATTCCGGTATTGCAAAAAGTACTTCCTGTTATTAACGGTGTCGTAATTGCGATTAAGAGACTGCTTGTCAGTGTGGCAAATTTACTGGGAATCAAGATTGACTTTTCGTCATTCGGTCAAGGTGTATCCGGATACAATGAGGATTTGAAAGATACGGCAGATGCACTGGATAAAGTTGGAAAAAGCGCAAAAAAGGCTAAAAGTTACACACTTGGTATTGATGAATTAAATATCATTGACCCTAACAGCGGTTCAAGCGGAAGTTCTTCTGCTGGTGGAGCAGGAATTGACCTTACAAAAGAAATCATGGATGCTACTGCTGAATACGAAAAAGTATGGCAGGAATCATTTGACAAGATGCAGAATACAGCTATGGGCTGGGCTGACAAAGTAAGCAAGGTGTTTAAGCCAGTAAAAGATATTATAGAAGATCTGGCGTATGCATTTAAGTTTGATTCTGATACATGGTTTAAAGTTGCCGGAATGGATACGTCCAAACTGGTAACTGGTATTTTTGACTGGTTTACAAGAGCAATAGATTCAGTTGACTGGGAAAAAATTGGAAGACATATAGGAAGTTTCTTAGATGGTATTGATTGGACAGATATTTTTACATCTGCTGGAAATTTCATAGAAACTGCCATAGATGCGGCAATCGATCTGTGGAAAGGAAGTTTCGATGCAGCACCGATTGAAACCACGATTCTGACGGCAATAGGACTTTTGAAGTTTACTGGTGTGGGAGATATTATATGGGGAAAAATATCGGATAAGTTATCAGCCACAGTACTTGGTTCAAGCATAGGAATAGTTCCTACAATCGCAATAGCTTCTGTTACTTGGGAGATTGGATTTAATGTAGGTAAATCATTAGGTAAAGCACTTTTCCCTGATGATAAAGAAACATATGATAATTTTTCGTTTTTTGGAGAAGGTGGATTCTTTGATACAATAAAAAACACAGATTTTTCAATACTTTTTGACGCTTGGAAACAGATGAACTCTGATGCGGCAGATTTTTTGACAAAAACAATGCCGATAAGACAGTTTTTTGATTTCTTATCACAATTTAAACTGGACATAAATGATACATTTGGTTTAGTATCAGTGTTTGAAAATTTAAAACCTATTGTTGAAAACTGGTTTAATGAATCTGTCAAGCCTTGGTTTTCTGCTGAAAAATGGAATCAATTAGGGACAAATATTAAGACCGCACTTTCTACGAAATGGAATGAATTTACCGCATGGTGGAAAAATATTGGTTTTGCAAAGTGGTGGAATAACGTAAAATCATACTTTACTACCGAAAAATGGACATGGAGTGGCATTAAAGACGGATTATCTAATGCATGGAATAATGCTATAGCGGCTGTCAAACAAATTTGGAATAGGTTTGCAAACTGGATAAATGATAAGTTAAACTTTTCATGGGATCCGGTTGTTGTACTCGGAAAAGAACTTGTTCCGGGCGGAAGTATTAGTCTTGGCAAAATTCCTACTTTTGAAACTGGTGGTTACGTTCCAAGACGATACACAATGTTTATGGCAGGAGAAAACGGTGTACCGGAGATTGCCGGAACAGTAGGTGGAAAAACAGCGGTTGCTGGTGGAGTTGAAATCACTGGAATCAAAGATGCCATTAACACCACAGCAGAAGCGCAAATGCGCATGATGCAACAGGAAATTGACCTGCTTAAACAGTTACTTGTAAAAGAAACATCTGTCAATATCGGTGACAGAGACATAGCAAGGGCAAGTTTAAGAGGTCAGCGGTCTATGGGATTACAGATTATTACTTAAGAGTGGGACTTGTTCCCACTCTTTTTCTGCGGAGGAAAACGTAATGATAACAAGAGCAAGAGATTTTATCATAGTAAACGGAGTACGCTTTCCGTGCCCTGCACCTGGAATGGAAATAGTTCGGTCGCAGACGGTTGATTCAGGAAGAAATGTAAATGCTGCAGTTGTCGGTCAAAAAGTCGGAAGAAAATTGTGGAAGATAAATAATCTTCAATGGAATGGTTTAGATGCGGAAACATGGAAAGAAATGCAAGATGCTTTAGAGCCATTTTTTGTTCCGGTTACGTTTACAGGTGATGATAATGTAAGACATACATACACCATGTATCCAGGAGACACTACCGGAAAACCGCTGTTTTTGGATGATATATTTTATAGAAACTATGAAACGTGTAAATTCAATTTAATTGATTGTGGGTGGGAAGAATGATAAAAGCTTCTAACGATTATAAGTCTGCAATGCAGAAAAAAATAAGAGACAGGGCATACATATCAATTACTCTCGGTGTAGTAAATGGTGATGCACAAAACACGGCTCATTTTGACGGTAATTACGCATACTGGGGAAACAAGGTTTTGCCGTTTAGAAATGATGCAGAATATACGGAATATGCTACTTTGGAACAAAATTATATGCGTGTAGACGGTCAAATGTATTTTCTTCCGAGAGAAACGAGCGGATTGTACCAGCTACGCAATGCTCCATTAACCACAAAAAACGTAATGGAAACTGTAAAAGTAGCATTCCCACAAGAGTATTCCATCAAAGGACTTACAATAGATTTTGGGAAATATTACCCGACTAGCTTCAAAATTGTTACAGATGAAAAAGAGTTGACTTATACAAGCAATAAACACGATTTTTCAACAACGGATGTAATCGGAGACACTACGAACATACAAATAATTCCTATATCTATGGTCGGAGGAAATAAACGACTTAGAGTAGAAAAAATTGTAATGGGTGTTGGATTGACATATAGAAATAATGATGTATCAAAATCTTCCTTTGAAGAATTTGTTAATGGAATTTCAGCGGAGATTCCATACAGAAAATTATCTGTAACAATACTGGATAAAAATAATGTATACAATGTAGACGATGATAACTCCTTTATCAACTTCCTTGAAACTGGACAAAAAATGGAGTTATCATACGGAATGGTCCTGTCAGACGAAACAGTGGAATGGCATAAAAAAGCCACGATGCTTTTGACTGACTGGAACTCTAAAAAAAATCAAATGTCTTTCACCGCAAATGATATTCTTTCAACTTTGGAAGACATCTATACAAAAGGAAACAAAATATACGATAGAACAGCATATGCAGAAGCTATTAGCATTCTAACAGATGCCGGATTCGAGCCTGACGAGTATTTTGTTGACGATTGTTTAAGAGATGTGAGCCTACACAATCCAATGCCGGAAGCATCTCACAAAGAATGTTTGCAGTTATTGTGCAACGCTTCAAGATGCATTTTATTTGTAGATTCTGACGGAAGAGTAAATATTAAAGCCAACTTTGCAAATGTTATAGATCCGGCAGATATGCAGGTTACCTCAAACGGAACTGCGTGGTGGGGAAATGCCACTAATGTATTATATGGAAACAACAATGTATATGCAGAACTGACAAGAGGTTTTATGCGTGTAGACGGTTCACAACTTTTTCTTCCGAGGAATACAGGTACAGCCATCGAACAGACAGGATATGTTACGAGCAATGTTTCTGATGAAAATGGATTGTTTTCGGAGAATCCAGTGCTTACATTAAAACTTCCTGCAGCATACACGTATTATGGATTGTATATTTCATTCCAAGGTAATCCTCCAAAAGAGATGAAAGTATCGACATATAATGGAGATACACTTCTTAAGACTTTCAAATATGATGATTTGAAAGAAAAATCATTATTAAATGATGAATTTGAAAACTTCGACAGTATTCGTTTCGAGATAACAAAAGCATATCCTAAAAACAGAGTTTTGATTGATAAAATCAGTTTTGGAGATTTATCTGATTATGAGTTAAAAAAAGACTCTATGACAGAAAATCCTTATGGATACGCAGAAAGAAAGACAAAAGAAGTTTTCGTTAAAATATATACATTTCAAAACGGAGAGGATAATACACCGCAAGTAGTTGAAGATAACATCTATCTAAAGAAATCAATCAACAATTCTGGCGAAATAAGATATTGTGAAAACCAACTTATTTCAACTGAAGAACACGCAAGAACTGTTGCTGAATGGCTTAGTAATTATTATGCAAATAACATTTCTTACGATGTTCAATACAGAGGTGATCCTGTGTTGGAAGCTGCTGATATTATTTTCATGGAGAGTGATATTGTAAAAAGCTTACAAGTCGAAGTGGAAACACACAAATTAAACTTTAATGGTGCTTTTAGTGGATCGTTGCAATTGCGAAGAGCAATGAGAACATAAGGAGGTTGTAATGAAAAAAATAATTAACGGTCTTCTGTATAATACGAAAACTTCTGAAATAATATATGTTGATGAAATGACAAATAGAAAAATATTCAGAACAGAAAAAGGTAATTTTTTCTTGTTTTATCCAAACGGAGAAATAGTGCCGAAAACAAAAGAAGATATAAAAGAGTATTTGGGGCTGAATGATACAGAGAAATATATAGAATTGTTTGGAGATGTGGAGGAAGCATAATGTGGGCAGATCCTAAAACAAATTGGTCTTCTGAATGGAATGGTGAAACATATATAGGAGATTATTTTTTATATACAGATTATAACCGTATTAAAAATAATCTTTTGGAACTAAAAAGCACTGCAGAATCTATGTATAAAATATCATCTTTTAATCTTGGAGAGGATAAGGTTGAAGCAGATCTGATTTATGCCGATGAAGTCACTTTATTTGAAACTACGCTGGCAGAAATTAACAGTTCCACTTTCTCATTTTCCGAAAAATTCAAAACATGGAAAGAGAATAAATCGGTTCCAACATATGAAGACTGGAACAGGATAGAATCGTTGCAGTTAAAAATATACAATACGTTAGTAACACAAAGAAAAGCGCAGAACCGACTTGCCTTTACGCTTGGCGGTCAGAAAGGATTTAAGGTGTAATTATGGCAGATTTAAAAACAAACTATGTTGATGATGTATTAGACACAAATAAAAATCAGTTAAGAAAATATCAGCAAATACAAAATGACGATGGAACTGTTTCTTTTGTTGATGTTACTGAATATACGCAAGTAGGCACATCATTCGGTGCAAAAGACATCAATGATACTAACGCAGCCATAAATGATGTAAATGGCAAGTTAACGAAGATAACCCATTATTCTGGGATAACTGCTAACAATCAATATGTTGTAAATTCCAACAATTCTGCTATTATTGATGATTACATATTTATTAATGTAACAATTAATGGGACTATACCTACGTCATGGACTGATATAGCTACATTAGACGATGCTGTTAATTATACAGCGGTTGTTGGGATGCTCCAAGGAATTAACGGTGTTGCAAGAATCGAAATAAAATCCAACAAAATAATAGCACAAGGCTTGTCGTCAGGTGGTGGTGTAAGTTTTTGTGCAATG